>Ga0247841_10007836_pt1 | contig 15653 bp, 19 predicted proteins | sample LaCruzMarch2015__2_FD_192410 | JGI IMG/M metagenome (GOLD analysis project Ga0247841, IMG submission 192410) | Freshwater microbial communities from meromictic Lake La Cruz, Castile-La Mancha, Spain - LaCruzMarch2015_18m | ecosystem: Environmental > Aquatic > Freshwater > Lake | place: Spain...
ATCCTGGTTGTAAATAAGAAAGGCGGCGCCGAAAACATCAAGGGGTATTAAAAAGAGAAAAAAGAGTAAAATAAATACCTTTTTCACTTTAAGCCCCCCGTTTACAAGAATCTAAAGCAAAAAAAAATTAAACCCGAAAAACTTTTGTATACCAAAATTATTGTAAATATTAAACGCTTATAACCGGCAAGTATTCAGTCTAATTACCATTTAAGGTTAAAAAAAACAATATATAAAATTTTTGTGTAGCCATTTTATTTTTAATTTAATAAAATAGTTCTTAATGATATATACAGTCACACTAAGCCCTTTCCTTGACAGGATCATAGATGTTGAGGAACTAATATATGATGATGCCAATATAATTGAAGAAGAGAAAAGGAGGGCCGGCGGAAGGGGCGTTGACGTTTCCCGCGTTATAAAGGAGCTTGGAGGGCAGAGCATTGCACTCGGTTTTATTGGTGGGTACAATGGTTTGGAATTAGAGGGGAGACTCATCAATGAAGGCGTTATATGCGATTTTACAAGAATAAATAGTGAAACGCGAACAAATAATATTGTATACCAGAGAAAAAAGAAATTGCAAACGTTGTTGAGTACATATGAACCAGAAGTTGGCTCGCTTGAAATTACTTCATTTTTCAATAAAATAAAGGAAATACCGAAACACAGCTATGTTGTGATTAGCGGAAACATGCCCAGGGGAATAAATGATAATTTTTATGCGCAAATGATTATTACATTGAAGGAGAAAGGGGCAAAGGTAATCCTTGATACAGATAGCGAGGCGCTGAGAAGAGGCGTAGATGCCGGTCCATGCTTAATCAAACCAAATATCCATGAGTTCGGCAGGCTCGTGGCAAACAATGTATCGAGCGTGGAAGAAATTATTAACTATGCAAAACCATATCAAAATATAGTAGAATATATCGTTGTATCTATGGGCGCGAGGGGTGTCGTGGGGATTAACAGGAATGAATATTATTCAGCAGCTCCCCCGAAAATTAAGGTTAGGAGCTCTGTCGGCGCCGGAGACTCGCTTGTGGCTGGGATTGTTTATGCTATGAGTGAAGGAAAAAAATTTGAAGACGCTATTGCAATGGGAGTTGCATGCGGGACTGCTTCAGCGCTGAATTCCGGCAATAAGTTATGTAGACGGGAGGATGTTGAAATTATTAAAAAAGATGTAATTATTAAAAAAATTTAATTTACTTATTTTGAATGTTGTAATAATATCTAATTAACAATGAAAGGAGGTGAAATTAGATGAAAAAGCTCTTAGTGTTATTTATAGCCCTTACATTTTTTGCAAGTTTTTCGTTAATGGGTTGCGGCCCGTCGGCTGAGCCACCAAAACCGGCTCCAAAAGAGGAGGCGAAACCAGCGGCACCAACTCCACCACCGGCTCCAGACAAAGCTGCACCAGCTCCAGAGAAGGCTGCACCGGCTCCTGAGAAAGCTGCACCAGCTCCAGACAAAGCTGCACCAGCTCCAGCACCGGCAAAAAAGTAGTGTTTTATTTTGGGGTATAGCCACTTATGTGGTTATACCCTCAACGTATGAAAGGGGTGAAATATGAAAGTAAAATCTTTATTACTCGTTTTTATGGTAATTGTATTAGGCATGACTTTGGGCGGCTGTGGATGTTTCATGCAGCAGATGAAGGGCGAAGCTCCCCCACCACCTGCACCGGCGGCAAAAGTTGTAGCACCTGAAACGAAAAAAGAAATTCCTGTTGTAGCAGCACCAGCACCAGCAGCACCAGCACCTATTGTTGCTCTGAAAGATATCAATTTTGATTTCGATAAATACAACATAAGACCTGGTGATGCAGAGATATTGAAGGGTAATGCTGAGTGGTTCAAGGCAAATCCAGGCAAGAAGATGAGGGTTGAGGGAAATTGTGATGAAAGAGGCACAGTGGAATACAACCTTGCACTCGGCCAGAAAAGAGCTGATGCCGCAAAGGCATACATTGTGAACCTCGGAGTTGACGGGAAAGCCTTAGAGACAGTCAGCTATGGCAAAGAAAGACCTGTTGATCCGGCACATAATGAGGCAGCATGGGCAAAAAACAGAAGGGCTCATTTCCTGGCACTTCCGTAATGTGATGATAAATGCGGAGGGTACAACAACAACTACCCTCCCTTTTATTCAAAACGCAGAACACGTATCAAGGTATATATATTTAGACGAGCAGATTAAAAAAGATATTGATGCTGTTTCTCGTCACCATCCCTTAAAAATCCCTGAACACTATATTGGTATCATGGACAAGGATAATCCTCTTTGTCCGATAAGAAAACAGTCTATTCCGTCCAGTGAAGAACTTATGAATAAAGGGGGTTTGGACCCGCTGAACGAAAAAGATTATTCTGTGACCCCCGCCTTTATTAAAAAATACCGGGGCAGAGGTGTTTTTCTTGTAAATGCGGAATGCGCTATGTATTGCAGGTTTTGCAACAGAAGGAGATTTGCGGGGAAAGGGTGGAACCCGAAAAAGCACTGGGAGGAAACACTTCAATATATAGAAAATAATGATGAGATACATGAAGTTATTCTTTCGGGTGGCGATCCTTTTATGCTGTCGCCCAGTGAACTGAATTATTTATTGAAGCGTTTAAGGGCCATTGTGAGGATAAAAACTATAAGAATCAGCACAAGGGTTCCCGTAGTATTCCCGGAAGGTCTCCATGAAAATCATCTTACCGCTATCAGGAATAATTCACCAATCTGGATTATAATTCATATAAATCACCCTAAAGAGATAACACCTGCTTTTGTAGAAAAGATAAAAAGATTCAGGGAAGCTGGTGGAATAATTTTAAGCCAAACGGTACTTTTGAGGGGTGTGAATGACTGTCCGTACATACTCCAAAAATTGTTCGAGAACCTCGTATGTTGGGGTGTTAAGCCATATTATCTGTTTCAGCTTGACGAAGTAAGAGGCGCAATGCATTTCAAGGTAAAGGTCCAGAAGGGTATTGAGATCATGCGATTCTTAAGAAAAAATGTCTCTGGACTGGCATTGCCGCATTATGTTTTTGACATTCCGGGTGGGCTTGGCAAAGTACCAGTGGATTACCGGTATATAAAAAAAAGAAAAGCCGACAGTATCTATCTGGAGGGGTTTTCCGGTACTACGGGTGTTTACTGTGACGACGGGAAAGAAAGCAGATGTATAGAGTGCGGGTTATGTGAGGGAGCTTAAGCATCTGGTCCCTGACCTCCTGTTTTTGTATCTGTAGATCTGAATATCGCTGCTACGTAGTGTATGGCAGAATATATGCTGAAAAAGAGGGCAAGATACAAGATTATTAAACCTGTTTGATGGACTGCCGCGTCTAATTTGTGCATCGGACTGTTAAAGAGTATACAGGCAATACCTATGATTTGCAGCGTTGTTTTGAATTTCCCGGAAAATGATGGATATATTGTAATGCCTTCCATGGCGTAAAAAGACCTCAGACCATTTATAATAAATTCCCGTGCCACAAGAATTATCGTTACCCATAAAGGCACCATCCTGTAATATGTAAGGGTTATAAGAACTGACGATACAAGAAGTTTATCAGCGATAGGGTCAAGGTATAACCCTAATTTTGTTGTCATACTCATTTTTCGGGCCATATACCCGTCAAGTCCGTCGGTAATGCCGGCTATAATAAATAACAGACAGGATGCGAAGAGAAGTTCTTCATATTCAGTAGAAATGAGAATAATAATAACGGGAATGAAAAGTATTCTGATAACACTCAGCCGATTTGGAAGCGTCCAGACTGACGCCTTTTCATCTCTAACCTTCATTCGGATATTTCAGCTTGTTATAAAATTGTTTAACTCTTTTAATGAAAGTCCTAGTTTCTTCGATAGGGGGGACATTCATTTTGTGTTCCATTACCTTCGATGGACCCGCATTATATGCAGCGAGAATAAGCTCGAGATTACCCTGAAAGGTTTCTTCTAAAAATTTTAAATATTTTGTACCTCCTTTGATGTTTTCATCTGGATCAAAGGGGTTTTTAACTTTCATCAGTTTTGACGTATCGGGCATGAGTTGCATAAGCCCCTGCGCCCCTTTCGGAGATACCGCATAGGGATTAAAGTTGGATTCGGCCTTCATGACCGCCTTGACAAGAGATGGATCGATTCCATTCAGGCTCGAATGATGCATAATGAGGGTATCGTAATTGCTATTGTCAAAGTTTTTCTGCAGGTCCATTGTTTTGTTTTTATCGGTGATAACTACGTGATACTGCTTCCCTGCAGGTTTGATATTTGTAAAGTGGTATATACCGCGGTCATCCACATAACCATAAATAGCACTGTATGAGTATACCGGAACAAGACAGAGGACGACAAACATGATAATTTTTGAAATCATTGTTTATTTTCGTAAACTTTTTCGTACTTGTCAAGTGTTTTAGGTTATTATACCCGATTAAAGGATAATGGAAAAATCAGTTCCGTTCCCTTTTTCGCTTTTCACGTCGATGAGGCCGCCGTGGTCTTTAATAATCTCATATACAATGTATAATCCAAGGCCAATTCCCTTGCCTGTTTGTTTAGTGGTGAAGAATGGTTTGAAAATATCTTTGAGAAGGTGTTCCTCTATACCTTCACCATTGTCTGTTATTGTGCATACGAGCTTCTTGTCATCTCTGTTATATGTTCTGATGGATATGGTGCCATCTTTTTCACCAATAGCATCAATTGCATTTTTTATAATGTTTATAAAAACCTGGCAGAGTCTTGGCTGGCTTCCTTTAATAATATTCTCACCGGCGTTAAAATTCTTTATTATACTGATTTTCTTAGTTTTGTACTGACTATAGAGTATCCTGAGTGCATCTTCTATGGGGCCATGAATATCTATTATTTCTTTTGCTTCATCCTTCTGTCTGGCAGAATCGAGCAAACTTTTTACAATATCCCGTGCCCTTTTCAATTCCTTCAATGAAAACGAGAGGTCTTCGTATAAGTCTCCTTTTTGTTCAAGGTGGTCGATATGGAATTCCAATGTGCTCATGACGCTTGCAATGGGGTTATTCAGTTCGTGTGCTACCCCCGCAGCGAGCCTGCCGACTGCAGCGAGACTTTCGCTCTGGATAAGCGCTTTTGTCCTTTCATCAACGAGCCTCTCAAGAGACTCGGAAAAGTCGTGAATCCTCTTGTAAGCATCTGCATTATCAAAGGCGAGGGCAATATGGTTTGCGAGGATTGATATGATCTCGATTTCTTCACCTGTATATAAGCTCATATCGTCTTTCTCGCCCAGCAGGAGACAGGAGGGATAAGCTTTGGATAATATTGGTATGGATAGCCTGAATCCGAGATTCCACAAAGGGTCTGATTCTCTTACGATGCTGAAAGCCTCGTAATCGTCAGTTCTTGGGATAGCTTTTATGTTGCATTTTTCAAGTCCAAACATCTTTGTGAGACTTTCGATGATGGTTTTTTTGATATGCTCGATGTCGTGCAGGGTTAATATCTCAAAGCTTAAATCTCTTACCGCCTTTCTGTTTCTGATAAATTTTTGCTGTAAGAATTGGACGAGAAAGTCCTGAATCCTGTCTTTGGATATGTATATCAAAACGAATGTAAGGACCATGGATACAATATAAATAAGGTCAATATCCATGAAATCATGAAGGATATTCTTTAAAAGAACTTCCAGGCCGATGTAAAACCCTGTGGAAATCAAAAGCAATGTTACGAAAGTAAGACCTTTATTCAGGAAGATTTTCCATTCCATTACATCGTGCCTTGATATTGCGTAGCCTAATAGGCACATAGGCACAAAAACAAAATTACCCATAGGGTATATTTCATGGCCGCTCATGATAATGACATCAAAATGGTTTACAAATGCGGCAAGGCCGAAACTTAACAGGATATATTTTATACGTGTTCTATGAATGGATATTTTCTCTTCTTTAAGGCTTTTTACAAGAAGGTATAACGACATCAAAAGGCTTGCAGTGCTGAAAAACCCGAAAATGTAAAAAAGCGGGCCCGAAATGGCAAAATAGCCAAAATAGTATTTTTTCATGTGTGTTAAATACAGTGGGTGTTGTGCTAATGGTACCAGCAGAATGGCGATTACGTAAAATAATTTAACAACGGGCATCCATTTTCTGTAGCCTGTCGCAAGTACAGTAAAATGGAGATACAGGGGAATAATAAACACCAGAAACATATGATCGACTCTGCTGATTTTGATAGCTGTTACTTCATTTTGTATGATGGTAAGGATTGTCTTATCCGTATTGAGGAGACACCCTATAAGGCAGATAAGCGAAAAAAGGAGGTTGATGGGCGATTTTTTGGCTTTGAATATGCCCATTAGGAAGAGTATGAACAGAATAGTTGCGCTCAAAAGTGGCGGGATGCTGTAGATGTTCATATCCGGCTATTGTGACATTACAATATGTTATAGTCATGTTCAAGAAAATTTTTCATTTCTATTGATTATTCCCCACAATATGCTATTTATTTAATGAAACGCAATGAAGCCCAGAATTATTCATAATGCCGTATCATTTGTATTAGCCGGAGGTGTGGGCGTCCGTCTCCACCCCCTTACAAAAGACAGGGCAAAACCGGCTGTTCCCTTCGGCGGTAAATACAGAGTCATTGATTTTACATTGAGTAATTGCATAAATTCCGGGATTAGGAAAATTTTTGTGCTTCCCCAGTATAAATCGCATTCCCTTATTCGGCACACGAGAGACGCATGGAGTATATTAAACCCTGAATTGGGTGAATTTATAACCCATCTTTCACCGCAGATGAGGGTTGGTGAAGACTGGTACAAAGGAACCGCAGATGCGGTTTATCAGAACCTGTACCATCTTGAGCAGGTTGATGGAGATTATATATTAGTCCTTTCCGGTGACCATATCTACAAGATGGATTATGGCCAGTTTATCAGATACCATCAGCACAAGAGGGCCGATCTTACCATATCGGCTATTGAAGTGGACATCGATGAGGCGCACCGCTTTGGTGTGATACAGGTTGATGAAACAGGAAGGGTGTGCGGATTTGAAGAAAAACCTGAGAAGCCTAAGCCTATTCCAGGCAGACCCAAAAAAGCGTTTGTTTCAATGGGCGTATATATCTTTAACAGGGAAACTCTCGTAGATATTCTTAATGATGATGCGCGGATGAAGACGACCCATGATTTCGGAAAGGATATTATGCCCTATATGTATCCAAAACACAGAGTTTTTGTCTACAGATTCGGCGCCGGTACAAATAAGGATGCAAGTTACTGGCGCGATATCGGAACTATTGATGCTTACTGGCAGGCGAATATGGACCTTGCTTCGGTAAGCCCTGAATTTAATCTCTATGATAAAAAATGGCCCATAAGGACATATGAAGGCCAATATCCGCCGGCAAAGACAGTTTTTGCTGATGAAGATAAAGGAAGGGCTGGAAAGGCACTGGATTCAATAATATGCAGCGGCGTTATCATCAGCGGGGGCAGGGTTGAACGATCGATACTTTCTCCTGGTGTAAGGGTCAACAGCTATGCCGAGGTAACAGAATCTATCCTCTTCCATGACGTTACGATCGGGATGAGGGCAAAAGTTAGAAAAGCTATTATCGATAAAGGAGTGAGGGTGCCCGATGGCATGAAGATTGGTTATGACCTCGAGAAGGACCGGGAGCGTTTTTTTGTCTCAGATGATGGAGTAGTGGTTATCCCTAAGGGGGAGCCGCTTTAATATTTTTAAATTTTAAATTTTGAGTTAAAAGAAGAACCGGCAAATTCTAAATTCGCAATTCTAAATCCGAAATTTCAACATCATGTTTTTCTGCTCAGCATATAATCAGTGATGGTCAGAAGAGCTTCTTTATAAGGCGAAGCCCCAAAGGCATTCAGACATTCCTTTGCTGCCTCTGTGTATTTTTTTGTCGTGTCGATTGCATATTCAATTCCGCCGTATTTGAGAATAATCTTTCTTACACTCTCGAAATCCCTCACCGTAACATTTGATTTTTTAAGAACTTTTTGAATAGATGATTTTTCCTTTTCATTTGATGATTTTATTGCATAGATGAGAGGAAGCGTAATTTTTCCTTCTTTAATGTCTGTACCTACCCGTTTCCCGAGGATATTATCATAGGAAGTATAGTCAAGAATATCATCCTGTAATTGAAAAGCCATACCGAGATTGTGCCCGAAGTTTTTCATTGAAGATTTCTCGTTACTGTCAACTTTCCCTAATATAGCGCCTATCTCACATGCTACAGAAAATAATACCGCGGTCTTATTCCCAATAATTTCAAAATAATCCTCTTCTGATGTCGCTATATCCGATGTCCTTATTAATTCGAGGATTTCCCCTTCTGAAAGAGACTTTGTAGTGCTTGCCATTACGCTGAAGATTTTATCGTTGCCTTCCTCTGCCAGGAGTTCAAAAGATTTGGCATATAAAAAATCTCCAACAAGGACGCTTGCCTCATTCCCCCAGATAGTATTTGCTGTGGATGCGCCCCTCCTCGTCTGGGCATTATCCACCACATCATCATGAAGCAGGGTGGCAGTATGAATAAATTCTACTATTGCGGCATAGGGTATATGTTCATCGTCTTTGTGGCCGCAGAGTCTTGCACTGAGAATGACGAGAATTGGTCTTACCCTTTTCCCGCCCGATTTAATGATATGATTGACGATCTCCTTTATAAAACCAACTTTTGTTGTAACAAGCCTGTTAATCGATGCTTCGAGTTTTGTTAAATCCGGTTCGATCAGCTTTATAACGTTTTCCATATTCAACCCTTTAACGTGTAATAGGTTTGCAGTTCTTCTGTATAATGGTCATTATCGTATATGTAAAGAGGTTTTTCAACTATAACTTCCATACCGCCCTCTTTTATAAACTCAGCGAGGAAAAGATTTGCCCTTTCGCCCTTCCTTGGATGGACAAATCTCAGTCTCTTTGGCTCAAGTTTATGTGATTTCGCAGCATAAATCAACTCGCTAAGCCTTTTCGACGGATATATGGTATAAAAGCGTCCCTTCTTGAAGAGCAGGGATGACGCAATGGAAACAAGAGCTGAAAGGTCAAGTTGCGACTCATATCTTGCAATGTGCCTCGAAGATTGAGGGCTTTTTCTCCCTGCACTTTTTCTGGTATAGGGGGGGTTTGAGACAACCACGTGGAAGGGTGTTTTTTTTAATTCCTTTTCCATCAGCGTAATGTCGTTATGCGCAAATTGTATATTCCCGAAGCTATTTAAAGATGCGTTTTTTTGAGCAACATCGAAGAGATTGCCCTGGATTTCTATTCCAAGCATGCCGTTCTGATAGCCTTTTTTTGACATATAGACAGGTATAATACCACATCCGGAGCCAATATCCAATAATCTATCACCCCTTTTCAGGACAACAAAATTAGCAAGGAGGATTGCATCAATAGAGAATCTGTACCCATTTTTTTTTTGAATGAGCTTTAGCTCATCATTACAGAGAATATCGAGGGTTTCGTCAGCGGCAACATCAATCATAAGACGAGTGATTTAGTGGTTGAGTAAATAAGTCAATTTCACTGCTCCTGTCGCTGGTTACTGTTTTCAGGCATACTTATAAAATACGAGACCTGTTAATATCTTTGGGTAAAAAAATGTGGATTTGGGCGGCATAAAGAGGCTGTTATCGGCTATATCCTTGACTTCCCGAACCGTTGTCGGCGGGAGAAAAACTGCCAGATCAATGGTGCCGTTCTTTATGGAATTAACGGATTCGAACGGATCCTGTGTGAATGAGATTTCTTCATCACTTATGTCGAGAAGATGTTTTAATGCCCCGTTATGAACAACATTAACTTTTAATGTTTTTAAACTTTCGTGGAGATCGCTATCCATTGGGATAGGAGTTTTTTCTTTCAGTACATAAAGGTTCCCCGGATCATCCTTTGAGCAAAGCACAAAGGCAAGATTTGCTGATACAGAAATATCTTTCAAAACATTTTTGATTGAGTTGTCGTCAATCAGCGGATGTTTATCGATTTCGACGTTGTTCCTGATAGATTGCAGCAGTTCTTTGATGCCTCTGCCGGCATTGAATTTGATAATCCTGTGGTACGGGAGGATTACAATGCCGCTCGAGTACATATTGGTCAAATAGAGCGGAATGTAAGGAATATTGAGTTTATATGAAACGTCGAGGCGGTGGTGGCCATCCGCGATATAAATATTCCTTTCATCCATAAGCGCTAAAAGACTATTAATCTCTTTGCTGTCGGTCATCCTGTAAAATCGGTTATGAATGGCCTGCTCATCTATGAAGTCATACATTATGTCTTTTCGAGCGTTCACGAGTATATCTTCCATCTCGCTGCTGTTATCTTCATACAGGCCAAAAATAAGGCTTGTATACGTTTTTAATGTTGTTATAAGACGCTCTCTATCTTCTTTTGCCTTTTTTCTCGTCTCTTCGTGTGTAAGGATGCGGTTCCTGTCAAGTTTATTGAGGGCAATGAATCCTCTTCTAAGGAAGGAGATTCCTTCTGCATCAAATTTCTGTTCGTTCACATATACAGTGTCTTTACTGTCCGATTCCAGCACCCCTTTGCGTAACCATTCATCCATTGTGTGTTTGGCGGCATTGTATTTGTCCATGGAAGGAAGGGATTTAGGAAGTTCAAGCCTTATGGCATTAAACTTGTTCCTTTTGTAATAAGACCTTGCATCAGAGACGACATCATAGGGAGGACAGACGCAGGATGCAATATCACCGATCTTTTCTTTGTTGTAAACGATTCCCCTGAATGGTTTGGTATACTGTTCCGGCATGTTGAATTTGTTAACATACGCTACCTGGAATGTCAAAAGGTTTTAGAGGCGCAACGCTGTTTGTACGATGAATGTCTTGACATGCAATCGGCAATTATGTTTAAAATAAACATTGTGCCGAGGTAGCTCAGTCGGTAGAGCAGGGGACTGAAAATCCCCGTGTCGGCGGTTCAATTCCGTCCCTCGGCACTTTAATTTTACTTAAAATACCAGTAGTTACAGAACAGAATCCCCGAAAAGATAGTATTGATGGTGTTTTGGTAGGGTAGGGCTTTGTAAAGTGTTGATTTATAATGCTTTTCAACGCGCTATCTCCAGAAATTTACAACGTTTTCTTTGGAACTGTGCCCAAAATGTGCCCGTGACAGTTCTTCTTCCTTGTTCTGAAGGCGTTCAGAAAGAATCAAACTTGCCCGTTTTAAATCATCTTCGTTAACTATATGATACCTGTCGAATACGCTCCGTGTCTTGTGCCCTGTTATTTTCATGCAAACCTTTTCGGGTATCATGGAATTTACCATGTTCCTTACTGCTGTTCTCCGGCAATCATGGAAAAGCTTTCCTTCAAGACCCACTGCCTTACATGCTGTTTTCCATGACCGGGTAAATCTCTTGATCTGCTGCCCTTTGAAAGAGAAAACCCACTGACAGCCGGGATAAAGCATCCCTTTAATTGCCCTCTGTTGCGTTATGGCATCAAGAAGTTCACCGCTTAAGTAAATGACCCTTGCCTCATCGTTCTTTGTTGTCCCGGGGCTTAGAGAAACTTTGCCCTCAGATAAATTAACCTGAGACCATTCAAGAGAAGTAATCTCATTAAGCCTCATTCCTGTGTAATAACCCATTGTAAAAATAGGTCTTACATAATCAGGTAGGGCATCACGTAGGGCAAGATACTGATCATGCTCAAAAAATCCTGACCTTGCATTGCTTTCCCTCAGCATAGGAATATAAGGCTTATTTGATACCTTCGCCGGTGTTTGTTTGGTCGCTAAACTGAAAGCCCTCTTCAGGAAGCTCAGTTCTCTGTTAATGCTTGCGTTTTTCGCTCCCTCCACTTGTCTTTTTACAATGTAGGTTTTAATATGTGCCGTTGTGATATTCTTTGCCTTCCATCCGTCGAAATACTCTTTAAGGTGTGATTGGCTTAACTCTGCACGCCTCAGAGACTTCTTCCCGTTCATTTGATAATCGATAATAACATCCTGAACGATTTCGTCAAAAGTCGTTTTCTCAACGGCAAGACCCCTGAAAGTCCCTTCCTGTATCTGGCCTTCCCTGAGTTTCAGAAGTCTTTCTGCTTCACTCTTTTTAACTGCATGCGCTGATTCCCGGTATGGCTTGCCATTACGGTAATACTTGATATTCCATGTGTTGCCTCGCTTATAGATACTACCCATTTTAACCACCTTCCTTTCTCGTTTTCTTTTTCTTTTCCTGTTGCATTACTCCTGTCTCACCTCCTTTAATTTGGGCAATGCCCTTCAGTCGTTTTACCACAAGACGGTATATCTCTTCTTTATCCCGTCTGCCTATACCCACGATCTCAACCACCTCTATCTGTTCACCTATGAGACGGTATACGATCCGGTATGCCTTCTTTGCTATATAGAGCTTGTAATAGCCGGTCAGATCAAGGCCGAATTTATTTCCCAGCGGGTTTCCGAGGAAAGGATTTTCCTGCAGAGCGATAGCCTTTTTTATTACCTGAGTCCTGATGGATTTATCGAGACCCTTTAGGTCGTTATCGGCATCATTTGTAAATATGACTTTATAGGCCATAACGTTCCCTTATTTCTTCAAGGGTTACGTTCCGTGAAGAATCATGATGTTTCATGCGCTTCTGTACCATCTCATATATCTCGAAGTGCTCAAGAATCTCTTCCATTTCTTTTAAGGTAGAATATTCATCAGGCGACACCATAACGGCTGCCACCTCATTGTTTCTCAGAACAAAGAGCGGTTCTTTGGTATCCGAGACATCGCGCAGCTTTTGAGTAAGTTCCCTTTGCAGTTGAGTTACGGAAATCATCTTATTTGTGTTGACCAGCATCGTTACACCTCCATATATAATTACTATTATACATGGAATAATATGTATGTCAAGGGGTATCTGCATAATCATAATCAATATGTGAAACATTCTTTTTCTTTATCAATGAAGGTATCCAGATCATTAACATCGACAAGTATCTTTGCACCTATTTTAATGAAAGGTAATGTGCCATTGTGTATAAGCTCCCGTGCTGTCCAATAGGATACTCCAAGATATGCACCGCTTTCTTTAAGGCTAAAAAGCCTCTTTTTGTTGGTGACCCTCGGACTTTGAATCCTCTGCTCGCTCATAAAGCCCTGCTATTCCTTGTTGTATAAGTGCCTGTGCCCGAACTGTGCCCGTAAATAGTCTCTATTTTCATGGCTTTTTCAACGTCCTGATGCACGGACAACATAGGCTTGAGCATCTCCACAACCTTTTGTGCTATCTGTTCAATGTCTTTATCTTCCAGCTCTATCTTCATAAACTACCTATGGAGTTAGTAAAAGCGTGTGGACGGTGAGGGCTGATGAAGTATATTGCGGGGGCATGGTTTTGCATTGCTCCCTGTCTGTCCTGTTCTTCCCGCGTTGCCCACCTGCCTTTTTTTGCCACATATCGCTGTTCCTGCCTTTTCCCTTATTATATATGACCACCCCTTTGCCCCCAACGAGAGAAACCCCGTCGCTAATATTCATTCGCGCAGTTTTGCCAAACAAAAAGGGGTTATTCATCTTCATTCGCCTTTTTTCGTGCCTCGCACATTGCTCGGTACTGCTCGGGGGTATCCGGGACATTCAAAATGATAACCGCCTTGTTTGAAGTGCTGAGGTTCTCCAAGAGTCTTGATTTATCGACGCAAATGCCCGCCCCTGTTAGGCGCTGTAGTGCGGAACTCTTTTGAATATCCGCATCCGTAATCGAAACGACAAGGCGTTGTGCCAAACTCTTAAACTGTTCAGCCAAGTCTTCGCGCTGCTCTTGGATTTTTTCAAGTACAGAAGGGGAAGATTGCAAATATTTTGTGACGGTGTTTCTGCTTCTTCCAATCTCTTTTGAGATATAGTTCGGGCTCCTGCCTTCTGCCGTTAAGGTCTGGATGATTTGTTTTTCCTGCTCGGTCAATGAAGGTCTCTTATGTCCTGACATGTGTCAATCCTTTCTGATATTTTGTGACACCAATAAAAAAGGAAGCAATACAAAACCCCATACCCGTCATTCCATATCACCCATTTGTCTGAAAAACCTTGCCTCCCTACAGTTCACGGATATATCCGCCGTCGTCTTCGACAACTGCTATTTCTTTCGGCCCACCCTCGTCGATGAATACTTCTGTTCCCTGCGGAATGGAAAGGCGGAGATGAACTCCATTTGCTGATTGTGCAATAACTGCCCGGATGCCTGTTGCCTCATGGAAAAAACTATCTTCCAATGAAATACTAAAATTTTTGTTCATGTCTCTTTTCTCCTTTCAGCTGTTCATTTATTTACCCGGCCACACTTGCCGGGGTTTTGTCACTTTTGTCACAGCATTTTGCACATTTAAAAATGTGAAAACTTGGACTTTTGTCACTTTTGTCACAATATTTATAAAGGTCCATTTTAGTTGTTTATTTCCTTTTTTTTTAAAAAATACGTTTTTATATTCTTAAAAAACCGGTGACAAAAGTGACAAAACCTCCTCAAAGTATTTTCGGGTTTACGAGGTAATGGGGGGACTGTGGTCTTCCTCCCATATTCGTAACCCGCCCCTCGTCCTCCCGGACAATCCCCCGGTCGATTAGGACCCTGATCCCCTGCATTACCTCTTCAATAGTGGGTATGTGGGTGTGGCGCATGGCATCCCTTCCCTGAAAAGTTTGAACTCCATCTTTTTTGATGTACGTAAGAATCCGCCGGGCGACCTTGAGTCGCGGATCTTCGCGCATCATATCGAAAACGGCTAATGCATGTTGCAAAAAATAGCGTCCAATCATACAAGACGCACTGACAACACTGGCAGAAATAGGTTTTAACAGACCTTCGCTCCCATGTTCGGCAAGATGGAGGAGCCCCGCTATCCTTGCAACGGCCCCCGGCAATTTACTCCCCCAGTCGTGGAGGTAGCAAAGACTGTTCCCCGGTTTCATCTCGGCCTCAACGTAATTGTAAAATTCATCCCACAAAGCTTGAGCATCAGGAGAAAGGCAAAGTCTTGCATCCGACAGGGGAATGCTCAGAAGATCGGTTATGTGGTTTCCGTAATTCATTTTAAGTGACGAGGGAATAGACATCGTCTGCCGTGTCCTACTTCCCACAAACGATTTGCATTTTGAGTACAAAAACCTCGCCAACAACCCCCGGCCCTGAAAACGCTTATTCGCTCCAATCTCTTCGATGACCTGGCTTTGCACTGAAACCGTAAGAGTTAAGGTCGGATTTGCCATCGTCTTGCTATCGCGGCCTATACGGTGAGCCGCCCACGAGTCGCCAGAGTGCGATTTAAGAAAAAGATCAATGTTCGTGGTACCCTTATCGTATCGACCGGACATAGTTTCGAAAATCCCGGCTTCTGTGGTAATTATGGCCATCCGTTCACCGTTGTCGGCCATCGCATCTCCGAGTTTCTCCGGGGTGCAATCGTCCATAAGGTATAAAGGAGTTTTCGGAACGGGATTTTCATCTATTTGTTGTGAAACCTCTTTGGCTTGACTTTCCAGTTGAGGTCTTTTTTCAAAATCACCGGAAGCCGCCTTTTTCAATAAAGCATCCAGACGCCTTTCGAGCAATCGGCGTTTGAGCGCAGCATCCCTGATAACAGGAGCAAGCT
>Ga0247841_10007837_pt1 | contig 15651 bp, 12 predicted proteins | sample LaCruzMarch2015__2_FD_192410 | JGI IMG/M metagenome (GOLD analysis project Ga0247841, IMG submission 192410) | Freshwater microbial communities from meromictic Lake La Cruz, Castile-La Mancha, Spain - LaCruzMarch2015_18m | ecosystem: Environmental > Aquatic > Freshwater > Lake | place: Spain...
CCTTCTAATGGTAATTTTTTCCTATATCATAATGATATAAATTTAATTACAGGAATTACTGTTACCGACATGTCCGGACAGGTAATTTATAATAATAAACCTGTAGGTAATGATGGTTTGATTTCTATTGATCTGACCGGATACGCAAAAGGAATTTACTTTCTCTCTGCAAATTCGGAAAATGATGTAGATGTTCAAAAACTTGTAATTCAATAGTATCATATTATAGTATATTTTTTTTTGATGAATGATGACCTAAGTCCCGGATCACTACGGGAAATTGTATATTCCTTCCAGAAAAGCAGAATTATTTTAACTGCTTTTGAACTGAAAATATTCACTGTACTTAGCGGTAGTCGAAAGTCATCAGAAGATACTGCACTTGCTGTACAATGCGATATCAGGGCAACGGACCGCTTAATGAATGCATTGGTGGCAATAGGTTTACTAAAAAAAGAAGAAAAACAATTTTCAAATACAGTTACAGCAGAAACATATCTTGTTGAAGGTAAACCCGGTTATCTGGGAGGTTTACATCATACATCAAATATGTGGCAAAACTGGACAACACTCACAGAAGCAGTACAAAAAGGCAAATCTGTAACACGCACAACAAACCGGTCAAATGACATGAAATGGTCGGAAGCTTTTATTGCCGCTATGCATTATCGGGCTAAAAACCAGGCTGCTGCTATTATTGAACACATAGACCTGTCACATGTGAAAAAGCTGCTTGACCTGGGTGGCGGTTCCGGAGTATATTCCATGGCATTTGTTACTGCAAAACCTGAAATAAAAGCTGTTGTATTTGATTTACCTCATATAGTTCCAATTACCAGGGATTATATTGACAATGAAGGTTACACAGGTTCTGTAGAAATTATGCCCGGTAATTATCTTTTCGATGACTTTGGTTCAGGATACGACCTTATATTTATGTCTGCCATAGTGCATATAAATTCGTACAATGAAAATTTGCAACTGATAGGCAGGTGTGCAAGGGCTTTAAATCAGGGAGGGCAGATAATAATTCAAGACCAAATAATGAATGACGATCGTACCTTACCGGCCGGGGGTGCTCTTTTTGCACTGAATATGCTTGTTGGTACTGATTCGGGTGACACTTATACAGAAACGGAAATGAAAGAATGGTTTAAATCAGCAGGTATATCTGATATTGTACGGGTAGATGGTGCATTTGAAAGCATGCAGCTTATCGGCCGTAAAAGAAGTTAGTAAATGTACGCAGTTGTTGATATAGAAACAACCGGAGGAAGTTACCTGCATGATAAAATTACTGAAATTGCCATTTATGTTCATGACGGGGAAAAAGTAACTTCCGAATTCTCCACACTGATCAATCCCGAACGTTACATTCCGAATTACATTACAGCAATGACCGGTATTTCGAATGAAATGGTTGCTGCTGCTCCAAAGTTTTTCGAGGTGGCTAAGCAGATTGTCGAAATAACTGATGGAAAAATATTTGTTGCACATAATGCCAGCTTCGATTATAATTTTGTAAGGAATGAATATAAAAGGCTGGGATATGATTTTGTCCGGAAACAACTTTGTACGGTAAAGTTAAGCAGAAAGACCATCCCCGGCAAACAGTCTTACAGTCTTGGAAGGTTATGTCAGGAACTTGGGATTAGAATAGAGAACCGTCACAGGGCTGCCGGCGATGCACTGGCAACAGTAAAACTGTTAGAGCTTATACTTGACCTTAATGGTAAAGAGCTGCCGATTTCATTTAACGACAGATACTCCTTCAAAGATCTTAATGAAACAGTGAACACCGCACTGATAGGCAAATTGCCTGAAGAAACCGGCATTTATTATTTCCATAACGAAAAAGGTGATATCATTTATATTGGTAAAAGCACAAATATTAAAAAGCGTGTTATTACTCATCTGAATAATACAAAACTGAAAAAAGCCTTGGAGCTGAAGAAAAGCTTGTTTGATATAAGCTGCGAACTCACAGGTAGTGAACTTATAGCACTATTGAAGGAATCGGAAGAGATAAAGAATCACCGCCCGTTGTTTAACAGGTCTCAACGCAGGATATCATTTGATTATGGATTGTATATTAACGAAAATCCTTCCGGTTATATGTGCCTTAACGTATCGAAAAACTCCGGAAATAATGTTCCTGTTACCACTTTTTCCGATTCGGCAGAAGCCGGAAGATTTATGTTTGATGCAACCGAGCGATATAATTTATGTCAGAAACTTAACGGAATATATCAGACCGGTAGTGCATGTTTTCAATACTCAATAAATCAGTGCCAGGGTGCATGTATTGAAAAAGAACCGGCAGAACAATACAACAGCCGGGTGAAAGAACTTATTGAATCCTGCAGAATCAAATTTGATAACATACTTCTTTTTGATAAAGGAAGAAATGAAGGTGAACGGGCTGTAGTTCTTGTTGAAAACGGGAAATATTGCGGTTATGGTTATATTGATTGCGACTCGATTAGTAATGACCTTGAAATTATAAAAGATTGCATAAAATATTTCCGCGACAACCGTGATGTTCAGTCAATAATCAGGAACTACCTGAGGAAACACCGTGTTGAAAAGATAATAAGGTTTTAACAGAAAGAATTGTCTTCCAGTTAAAATAAGCCATGTATTTCAGCATCAATCTTGTTGATTACTTTTCTCAGATCTTCAGGTCGGTTGATAAAGTTAGTATTATCAACATCAATAATGAGTATTTTCTGATGCTTATACGTTTCTATCCAGGCTTCATAACGCTCGTTAAGCCGTTGAAGGTAATCAATACTGATAAGTTTTTCGTATTCACGTCCGCGGGCTCCGATTTGCTGTACAAGGGTTGGAACACTTGCACGAAGATAAATCAGGAGATCGGGTGGTTCAATAAGACTAACCATAAGATTAAAGAGTGTGAAATAATTTTCGAAATCCCTTGTACTTAGTAAGCCCATTGAATGAAGATTTGGGGCAAAAATGTAAGCATCTTCATAAATTGTCCTGTCCTGAATCACAGTAATCCCTGACTTCCTGATCTTAAGTACATGGTTGAAACGGTTATTCAGGAAATAAATCTGAAGATTGAACGACCAGCGCTGCATATCATTATAAAAATCGAAAAGATAGGGATTGTCGTCAACATCCTCGTAATGTGCATCCCAACCATAATGCTTTGATAATAAGCCTGTGAGAGAGGTTTTCCCGGAACCAATGTTCCCAGCAATTGCAATATGCATTGTGATATTTTTTAAATTAAAGTACCCTGGAAATAAACTTTAAAAGTACATATTTTTTTTATTAACGATGAAGAAATTATTGTGCCGGTTTCCTTATTCTTCAATGGCATGGAATAAATTGCCTGAATAGGTCTGATTTACCACCTGATTTAAAAAGAATAATTACTTATTGTGCAAAATGATTTAAAAAATGGAATATATTTGCGGGATATAATAATAATTTATATGATATGAATATCAGTAAGATATTTCAGATATTAGTTCCAAAGGACAAAAAGTTTTTCCCATTATTCGAAGCTTCAACAGAGAATTTGGTAAAAGCCGCGGTGACATTCAGAGAACTTCTGTCAACTCATGATTATCTTGACCGGATAAGTGTAATTCGTCATATTAAAGAACTTGAAAACAAAGGAGATGAATTTACACATACCATTTTTAATGAGTTAGGAACAACCTTTATTACCCCGTTCGACAGGGAAGACATTCATGCTCTCACATCATCACTTGACGACGTATTGGATTACATAAATGGTGCCGCACAAAGGGTTGAAATGTTCAAACCATTAGAATTTTCACCTGAGTTTATTAAATTATCCGAGTTACTTATCGAAGCCTCCAAAGAAATTGAAATTGCTGTTAAGGAACTCCGCAACCTGAAACATCCGCAGAAGATACGTGAATCATGTATCAAGATCAACAGTATTGAAAATCGTGCCGACGATGTGTACCACTATAAGTTACAGTCACTTTTCGAAACAGAAAAAGATGCAATTGAACTTATTAAAAGGAAGGAAATAATTGAGACACTCGAAAAGGCTATTGATAAAGCAGAGGATGTTTCCGACGTCCTCAAGACCATAATAATTAAAGTTGCGTGATAATATTTGTTAGCGAACGATTATAATGGAGCTTTTATATATTATTATTGGTCTGGTTATTGTTTTTGATTTTATCAATGGGTTTCATGATTCTGCAAATTCAATAGCGACCGTTGTTTCTACCAAGGTTTTAACGCCTCTCACCGCAGTAGTTTTTGCTGCATTCTTCAACTTCATTGCTTTCCTTGTTTTTCCTCTTAAAGTTGCGGCAACTATCGGTAAAGGTGTAATAAACCCCGATGTGATCGACCTGAATGTGATAGCTGCCGCTCTGGTGGCGGCCATTACCTGGAATTTACTCACCTGGTGGTGGGGCCTGCCTTCCAGCTCGTCGCATACTTTGGTCGGTGGACTGGTTGGAGCTGCAATTGCCAGTACCGGGTATAGTTCAGTGATAGTTTCAGGGGTATTTAAAATTGTTATTTTTATTGTAATTGCCCCTGTTCTTGGTATGTTTATGTCATTCCTCATCTCTTCTCTGGTACTAATAATATCGAGACATTCTTCACCATATAAAGTGGATAAGTATTTCAGGAAGTTTCAGCTACTTTCTGCAGGGGCCTTCAGTCTTGGCCATGGTGGTAATGATGCACAGAAATCAATGGGAATTATATGGGTAGCTTTGGTTGTTACTAATCATGTTACAAAAGATGATCCAATAGCTTTATGGATTGTACTGTCTTGTCATGCGGCAATAGCACTGGGTACGTTATTCGGCGGCTGGAAGATTGTAAAAACGATGGGGCAGAAAATAACCAAGCTAAAACCATTTGAAGGCTTTTGTGCTGAAACATCCGGTGCACTTACACTGTTTGGAGCTACACATTTTGGTATACCGGTAAGCACGACACACACCATCACCGGAAGCATAATTGGTGTTGGTGCCCGTCGGGGATTATCAACAGTAAGATGGGGAGTGACACGTAATATTTTCTGGGCATGGATACTTACAATTCCGATATCTGCACTGATAGGAGCTGGCGTATGTTTTCTTTTAAAACATATCCTTTGATTATTTTTAAGTAATACAATTCTTATCATGTGTTATTTACAGCATTTAAATTAGATCTTTCTGCCAATGTTTGTTATTATTGTAATAACCATTTGTGTTGCTTTGATCTATGATTTCCTTAATGGAATGAACGATGCGGGTAACTCTATTGCAACAATCGTTACTACAGGAGTACTTTCCCAAAAAGTTGCAGTTCTCTGGGCGGCTTTTTTTAATTTTATTGCAGCATTTGTCTTTGGGGTACATGTTGCCAATACAGTGGGAAAAGGAATAATAATGCCGGAGATTATTAAAGACGATCCATATTTTATTCTTTGTACACTTATTGGCGCTGGCCTGTGGGTATATTTTTGCGGACATAACGGACTGCCCAACAGCGTTTCGCATGCTCTTATCGGTGGTCTGTTAGGCCCGGCGTTAATAAAAGCCGGCGGAACAGCAATAATTTCTTCCGGCCTGGTTAAGGTTCTGATTTTCATAGTTATTTCTCCAATTGCCGGATTCTTTCTTGGTTATTTTATGATGATTATCGTATTGCGTATTTTCAGGAACAAAATGCCAATTAAGGTTGACAAATATTTCAGGAATTTACAGTTGGTATCATCAGCAGCTTTCAGCCTTGGACATGGAACAAACGATGCACAGAAAACAATGGGGATTATTACTGTTCTTTTATTCAGTAACGGTTATATAAGCACATTTGAAGTCCCCAACTGGGTGATACTTGCAGCTTGTACATCAATAGCTCTTGGAACCCTTTTCGGGGCTTGGAAAATAATCAAGACATTAGGCAGTAAGCTTACTCATCTGCGCCCGATCGGTGGCTTCTGTGCAGAAACTGCAGGCGCTGTTACACTTATTGCAACCTCAATTGCCGGTATACCTGTCAGTACCACTCATACCATTACCGGAGCTATTATGGGAGTTGGAACTACAAAACGTGCAAGTGCCGTAAAATGGGGACTTGCAGGTAATATAGTAGTTGCCTGGATACTTACTATACCGGCTTCTGCTGTCGTATCTGCACTGCTGTATACTATTGTTTTACTTATAATATAGAAATATTTTGCCGGATACAATAATGAGTCTTTATCTGACTAAACCGTGCGGACTAAATAATAATTAAACTAACCTTAATCATCAATGCTTGACCTCATAAAAAGTTTCATCGATTTTATTCTTAACATAGATAAACACCTGTTCGAAATTGTTACAAATTATCAGACCTGGGCATATCTGATACTGTGTTTGATAATTTTTTGTGAGACAGGCCTGGTTGTCACCCCGCTTCTGCCTGGTGATTCTTTATTGTTTGCCGCTGGCTCTATTGCTGCAATGGACGGTAATCCATTAAAAATACATATACTAATTATTCTTGTTATCATTTCAGCATTTGTAGGGGATAATACCAATTATTTTATCGGCAGATTTTTCGGAAAAAAAGTCTACGAGAAAAATTACCGCTTTATCAAGCGTGAATATCTTATGAAAACTCATAATTTTTATGAGAAGCATGGCAGGAAAACAATCATTATTGCCCGCTTTATGCCAATTATAAGAACTTTTGCTCCATTCGTGGCAGGTGTCGGAACAATGAAATACAAAAGGTTTTATACATTTAGTATACTCGGTAATATTTTGTGGGTTAACACATTCAGTCTTGCAGGCTTTTATTTTGGAAATATTCCTGCTGTTAAAGAAAATTTTTCATTGGTAATATTTGCCATAATAATAATTTCGTTTCTTCCACCTTTATATGCATTTATCAAACAGAAGTTCAGCAAGGAAAAGGGAACAGAGAGCAGGCAATAGTTCGCCGCAATGGCGGGGTTCAGAGTTTAAGGATTTATTGTTCGACTTTCACGGTTGAAGTTCTCTGATTACTGATCAACAGTTACCAGTTACTCCACCGTGGCGGATCACTTATTACAATTCGTCACTTTTACTTTTTTCAAAATAAGCAGGTTCATTGGATTACTGCCAAGCCCTGTTACATTTTTCCTGGTAAAACGAACCACATCATCGTAATATAAGGGAACAACAACTGCATCTTCCATGATGATCCTGTCCATTTTTCGGTATAGATCAAATCGTGCTGAATCCTGCAAGGTTTTTATTGCCTGCATGTATATCTCATCGAATAATGGATTGCTGTAATGGAAGTAATTCGGGCCTCCCGGACTGAAGTTTGCACTGTAAAACAGAGAAAGATAATTCTCTGCATCAGGATAGTCAGCAATCCATGAGCCCCTGAAAAACAAAAGCTTCGAACCGGCTACCATATCCAGAAAAGCAGCTCCTGTGCTGATTTCAATTTTTAGTTTTATACCTATTTGTGACAACTGATGTTGAATATATTCACATAAGGCGAGATAATCGTTGGTTGTTGTAAGTGTTATTTCAGGTAGTCCTGCACCACCCGGGTAGCCTGCTGTTGCAAGTAAACAGGCGGCTTTATCCGGGTCGTAATAATAACCGGGAACATCATTTTTCGAAAATGAAGGTAATCCTTCAGGTACAAAGCCCGATGTAGCAGGACGGCCAATATTGTTTTTTAGATAGGTCATCATTTTTTCCCGGTCGAATCCATAATTGATGGCCTGCCTGATTTTTTTATCCGATAATGGACTTTTTTTTACTGCCGTATTATTCTCGTCTAAGAGAAATCCTAGATATTCTGTATTCAGATATGGCTGTTTGATGAGAGTAATCTTATCAGTATATTTTGGATTTAGTGTTCCCGATCTTGTTATTAGTTCATCTTTGTAACTGGAATGCAATCCTGAAATCAGATCAATATTGCCTTTGATAAATTCGAGAAACTCCGATTGTTTATCAGCAACAAAGCTTATCGATACAGCATCGAGATAGGGAAGGGGATTCCCGTTATCATCCTTCTCGAAATAATTTGGATTTCTTACAAGGACAAGTTTTTCACCTTCTTTCCATATTTTAAACATAAACGGACCCGTGCCGACAGGATGACTCCTGAAATCCTTTCCATAATAATCAACCGCTTCAAATGGTACAACTGAACAATACTGCATCGAAAGCATTCCAAGAAATGCCGGCATTGGTTCTTTTATATGTATGATAAATGTTGTATCATCTGGTGTTTCGAAACCGGTAAAACCGTTTTTTCCCGATTTGTCGAGATTGTTAAAAATCCAGGCACCGGGTGATGCGACTTTACTGTCGGTAATACGGCCAAGGCTGTACGCAAAATCTTCAGATACCACCCTTCTTCCTTTTCCATCAGGAAACATCCGGAAATCATGAAAAAAAACATCCTGCCTTAAATAAAATGTACATGATTTTCCATCTTCAGACATCTTCCATCTTTTTGCTATGCAAGGTCTCACATTAAGATTATTATCAAGCTGGACAAGACCATTAAAAATCTGGTTGACCGGCCAGATTACTGTCTGGTTCCTTGCAAATGCAGGGTCTAATGTCGGAATACCTTTTGATTCGTTGTACCTGAAGACTGTCAGGTTCCCCGGATTGTCAACAAAAGTAGAATTACACCCGATAGAAAAGATTATTACCTGGATAAAAAAAAACAGATTTCTGAAAAACTTCATCATTTTAATTCATATGCAAAAACAAAATAAAAATGTGGCGGCAAGTTACGGAGAATAACAAAAAAAATAATAATTTATCTTCCACGATATGACTAAAATAGTATAATTCAATTCTTTTTTAATTTCAGATGAACTGGAAATTCAAAAAAGATTTATTTTTGTGCATAGTTTATAACTGAAAATACAATGAAAATATTTGGAAGAAATCTGTCAGTATGTAGTTTAATTTGTCTTGGGGCCTTATTATTTATTGCCGGTTGCAAAGATAAGGATTCTGTTGCTCCAAGGTTGTATCTTAACGGTGACACTCTTGTTACAGTTTCGCTTAATTCAAGATACATTGAGCTTGGCGCGTATGCCATTGATAATAAAGACGGTGATATTTCATCAAGGATTACTATAGACAATCAGATGGACACAATGGAAGTTGCCGGCCCTTTCCAGGATATCTGGTTACCGGTGGGAGCCACTATCCAGGTTAAACCTATCGGGGATGAAGATCCTTATGTAATTACATATACCGTTAAAGATGATGCAGGTAATATAACGGTGGTTACCAGGAAAGTCAAGGTGGTAAATGATCTTTATGTGTATGCCACTATTTATTCAGTTACGAAACAAGACCAGACTGCACCTTATGTTATTTATCCTGACTATGAGACCGATCCCCTTGAATTCGACGAGAACATCAACAACAGGTTATGGTTCCCCCAATTTTCTTACCTTGAATATTATAAACTCAAGGTATATGTGAATGTCGTTGGTGACAGCATTTATCTGCCCCGTCAGGAATTTCCCGCAAGTATCGGATATGTGTTCGAAGGTCAGGGTATTGACAATTTTGCCGGCGTACTTGAAAGAATTCAGTACAGATTTGATTTAAAGTACAATTCATCAAATAATACGACCAATAACGAAGTTATTTACGAGGTTTTCAAAAAGAAGATTTAGTAGTTAATTTTTATTGCTTAAAAAAGAGCTGTTTGTTACAGCTCTTTTTTATTTTGTCAGATGCATAATTACTTTTCTCATATATTGCTTTTATTGAAACGATTACTGATAATTATCGTGCTCTTTCAGGCAGGAAGATTATTCTTTTATTTTGTCAACCACGATTTCTTCAGTCATTTAACATCATCTGAGATTTTCCGGGCATTTTTTTTTGGAACGCGCTTCGATATTACAGCTATTATTTATTTTAATATTTTGTTTATCATATTGCACCTTCTGCCCGGTAATTTTAAAAATGCCCGTATTTACCAGAATATATTAAAGTTCATTTTTATTTTTGTCAATGCAGTTCTTGTACTGGCAAATCTGGCCGATTCTGAATATTACCAGTTTACCGATAAACGTACAACAGCCGATTTTTTTTCGATAGCCGGCCTTGGGGATGATTTTATCAGCCTGCTTCCGGATTATATTATCGATTACTGGTATATATTGTTTCTGTGCCTGTTGCTGATGGTCGCTGCCTGGTTTGTTTACCCTGAAAAAACTCCGTCGGTACAAATAAAAAAAACAAGTCCCGGTCTGTTTATCCTTCAATTTGTTCTGATGTTACTTTTCACAGCATTGTTCATCACGATTGCACGGGGAGTTAGGCTTAAACCTGTACGTATTATAACTGCTGCAGAATACACCGCTACCGAAAATATTCCCCTGGTACTGAATACTCCCTTTACAGTACTTACCACTATTCAGAAAGCCGACCTTAATGTTCAGAGATATTACTCCGATAACGAGCTTGATTCAATTTACTCTCCGTTGCATAATTTTTCTTACCCGCAGACCAGGAACTTTAATGTAGTAATTATTATACTGGAAAGTTTTTCAAAGGATTATATAGGATATTACAATAATAACAATGGATATACGCCATTTCTCGATTCGCTGATAAGGCACAGTCTGAGTTTTGATTATTCATTTGCCAACGGAAAAAGATCGATTGATGGAATTCCTGCAATACTTGCAGGCATTCCATCACTTATGGACAATGCATATATAACCTCCCAGTTCTGTATTGACAATATCGATGGCATTGCAAGTCTGCTGGGTTCAAAAGGTTATCATACTTCTTTTTTTCACGGTGGTACTGACGGCACAATGGGATTCGACTATTTTACACGAATTGCAGGGATTGAGCATTATTATGGGAAGAGCTCATATCCATATCCCGAAGATTTTGACGGTAGCTGGGGTATTTATGATGAACCATTTTTGCAGTATTTTGCAGAGCAGATAAACAATTTCCCACAACCGTTTTTCAGTTGTGTTTTCACATTATCTTCACATCATCCATATCCGATTCCCGGCAAATTGCAGGATAAATTCAAAGGTGGTAATATAAAAATACTTAAAAGTATTCAATATGCCGATTTCTCCCTAAAAAGATTATTTCAGACAATTTCGAAAACCGCCTGGTTCCGGAATACTTTGTTTGTTATTACTGCTGATCACACATCTCAGTCAATCAGGCCGTATTACAATAAAAAAACCGGTGAGTACTCTGTTCCTGTATTATTTTATAAACCTGATGACCCAAAAATATCAGGTGTAAGCCGGACTATAATACAGCATGCCGATATCATGCCATCTATACTTGACTACCTGAATTACAGCGGGAAATTTATTTGCTTTGGAAATAGCGTGTTCAATCCGAATGCAGATCATTTTTCCATTAATTACAATAATAATATCTACCAGTTGATTGACGATGGTTATGTGCTCTTACATGATGGTGAAAAATCCACCGGGCTTTTCCGGCTGAAGACCGACAGTTTTCTTCTTCATAATTTATTGTCCCGTAAGAATGATAAAGCAGCAGTACTTGAAAAAAAACTTAAAGGGATTATTCAGAGTTACAGTTCAAGACTTATCAATAATAAGATGGCAGCTGATGGTAAATAGTGAGAAGTGAATATTTACGACAGAATATTATTAACGTATCCTGTCGTATGATTTTACGAGTTCTTCATCATCCTTAATTTTCCTGTATGCAAGGTAGCATAATATTAATTCGATAAATGGAAATATCCCCGCAAATTTAATATGAACGGAAGTAAAAATATTGGTGGTAAATCGTGAAGCAAAGAAAAATGCCAGCAGTATCAGGAATGCAATCAGTACAATAGTAACGAGGCAGAACCATTTCTGCACCTTGCGTTTTTTATAAAGAAATATGCTGATAAGAGCAAATACTGAAGTTGCAGGTATTAAAACTCCAACCGGTATTATTGATTTGATTGTTTGTGCATTTTCAGGAACTGCTGGTTTTATTTTGTCGAAACCAAATAAAAAAGTATGTCCGTTATTATCAGTAAACTCATATAGCGGAAAAAACATGAGCATTACTGACAATGCAAACACTATTAACAGTAAAATGGTCTGGATACGCTGAATCATGATTTACTTTTTACGGCAAAAATATAAAAATTGTGAAATTTTCAGGTTTTAAAGCTCGGAGTTTTTAGCCATAATGCACTGTTCGGAATATAGTCCGATAATATTCTGTAATATTTTTTCACGAAAAGATATTTGATCAGTATTTACCAGTTGAATTCCTTTTCAATTATCTGCAGATATGCCTGTCCTTTACCAAGTAATGTTTCAGGATTATGTCCGTTTTTAATAATAAACTTTTGAGAAATGTTATCATAAACGATTTTTTGTTGTCCGGTCATAAAACCAAAACCATTATTAAAACAATAGAATGCAAAACAGTCTGCATTATTTCCGAGAATATCCCTGCTGAATTTAAATTCAGGATGTGAGATGCCAAGCTGGTTTAATAGGGTATGCGGAATATCTGTCTGTGAGCCATAACAATTAATTACTGTATCATTTTTAGTTAAAGCACCACCGAGCCAAAGCATCGGTATACGGAATTTTTTTTCTTCCCATTGACCAGTATTACCTGGCAACCTGCTTCCATGATCAGCAACAAGAATGATTAAAGTGTTTTTCCACCACGATTGTTGCTTTGCATTTTCTATAAACTCACCCAGGCACCTATCGGTATAGTATGCAGAATTGAGAAATAAATCATCCTCGGTATTTCCTTTAAATACAGGTTTTATTGGTATGTCAAATGGTTCATGGCTGCTCAGCGTGAACATTACCCTGAAAAATGGTTCCTTACTCTTTTGAATATCTTCAGATAAACGCTTGAAAACAATATGATCATGAACTCCCCATTTTGAATTATAATCAGCCGGATTGAAATCTTTTTTGTTTATTAACTCTTTGAAACTACCGTTCATTAAATAGGAATTCATGTTGGCAAAATTTACCTCTCCCCCGTAGTAGAATGCCGATTTGTATCCCAGATTTCCCAGTTCCCTGCTCAGATAAGGCAACCTCTGTGTTTTATTTGGGAATTTGATAATTGATGTTGTCGGCTGCGACGGGAACCCGCTAATAATTGAAACTATGCCTTTATCGCTCCGGTCGCCACTGGCAAAAAAATTTGAAAAAAGAATGCCTTCTTTTGACAAACTGTTAAAATTCGGAGTGACATCCTTCATGCCCCCAAGTACACCAATGATCTTTGAGGTAAAACTTTCGAGTATAATAATCAGGATATTCGGCCTGCTTGTATTTATTATTTTTTTTGTGTGACCGCTGCCTTTGTTTATTTCCGAAAATATATCATCCGCTTTCCGGTCATCCATAAAATGTAAAGGGAAATCATCCTGAATCTGCAAAAGAGAATAAGTCAGATTAAAAACAACATTTACAGCGGCATGGTTAGGAAAGATTTTTGTATGAAAATATACCATTCCGGTATTTGCCGGTGCAATGCCCGTACCTCCTCTTATTGGAAATATTAAAAGAGCTGTAAGCAGAATAAACGTCAGTGACACTTTCCATCCGGATATTTCCGGAAATTTCATTCTTCGGGTTATTATTCTGATATACAGAAAAATAAATCCTGTGACTACAGCGGCAATAAGTGTTACCAGACCAATTAAAGTAAAAGTATTTATTGAAGCAAATGCTTCTCCGGGAGTTTTCAGGTAAAGCAGAGGAGTACTATCCATCCTGAAACCCCAGTTACGGTATAATTCAAGATCAGATACTATTATTATTGAGATTATTATAAGGATTGTAATAGTGTAGATTTTAATAAATGAACTGAGAAACCTGTTACCTGTATACGGGGATATGGCAATTATTAGTGTTGGAATAATCATAATATAACCTGATGTCGAAAGATCGAGAACAAAACCATGATAGACAATCATCAGCCAGGTAAGAAAATTAAGTTCTTCTGACAGATGAAAATTATAAACGAGAAACAGGAATTTGGCAAATGTGAAATATACCAGCCAGAACAGGAAGTATAAAACAAATATTTTCAGATATCCTTTCATTATCCTTAGTCAGATAAAAAAACAGTGATACTGAAAAAATTTTGCTGATTCCCCTGATCCCGGTAATCCATGTATATTATGAATACTATGCAAAGATCACAAAGTTTTGCCATAAAAATAACAAAATAATAAACCTGAAAGTTTTCTCTTTCGGATTTTTTCTTTAACACAGATCAATTAATCTGCAATCCTTAATTGAGTCAATAATTGAATTTTCATACAACCATTAAGTTTTAAAACAGTAATTTACTGATAAGATATTTATAATTTTGTTTTTTGTACTGGTCAGACAGCAAATCGGATATCTGATTAGGGAGTAATATTAATGCTTATTAATGATCAAATGGAAAGGCAATTAACTTTCATCATTATTCTTCTGGCAACTTTAATTATATTTGGGTATACTATTGTTCGCTTTGTTGTATATTTCAGAATAACAAGACCTTATCCAATAAGGAATATTGGTGATCGGATTGTACTATTGCTTAAAGTTGCATTATTTCAGTCAAAGATATTCAGGCACCCTGTAATTGGTTTACTTCATGCATTGGTATTCTGGGGTTTCTGTATTATTTCTGCGGGTACCATAGAAATGGTTATTGACGGGATTTTCGGCACTGATAAGATATTATCAGATTTGGGTTTTTTCTATCAATTACTCACGGCCTCGGGCGACATATTTGCCTTACTGGTTTTGATATCAATATTCGTTTTTATTTTCAGGAGGCTGTTCATGAGAGTAAGAAGGTTTACAGGAATTGAAATGAAAGAAACATCTCATCTCGATGCCATTACAGCTTTATTTCTAATATTTCTTCTTATGATTTCTTTACTTGGAATGAATACATTTGATATTCTGTACAATAAAGAAAATGTTTCGGGGATATTTCCGGTCAGTAAATGGATAGCTCCGTTTTTTCATGATTTGACGGGTGAACAGAGCCATATTTATTTTGAGTTCAACTGGTGGTTCCATGTTGTACTCATATTCATCTTTGCCAATTACCTGCCTTATTCAAAGCATTTTCACGTGTTCATGTCGGTTCCTAATGTATTCCTGAGCAGGATGGAACCTCTGGGTAAACTGCAAAACATGGATTGTGTGGCAAGGGAAGTAAGGATGATGTTCGATAGTAAAAACACTGAAGAAGCAGCATGCGAACCATCTGAAATGTCGAGGTTTGGTGTTCTGGATGTTACTGATGTCACATGGAAAAATTACCTGGATTCTCTTACATGTACTGAATGCGGGCGATGCACTGCTGTATGTCCGGCTAATATTACGGGTAAGAAATTATCCCCCCGGAAGATAATGATGGATTTAAGGGCAAGGATGAAGGAAAAAGGAAATGGAATAATGAAGAACAGCCGGGATTTTGATGACGGGAGATCATTACTCGGCGATTATATTACTGAAGAGGAATTGTGGGCATGCACAACCTGTAACGCCTGTGCAAAGGAATGCCCGGTTAATATTAATCACCCTTCTCTGATAGTTGATATGCGTAGATACCTGGTTATGGAAAAAGCCTCGGCACCATCAGGGCTGAATTCAATATTTGC
>Ga0247841_10007840_pt1 | contig 15649 bp, 14 predicted proteins | sample LaCruzMarch2015__2_FD_192410 | JGI IMG/M metagenome (GOLD analysis project Ga0247841, IMG submission 192410) | Freshwater microbial communities from meromictic Lake La Cruz, Castile-La Mancha, Spain - LaCruzMarch2015_18m | ecosystem: Environmental > Aquatic > Freshwater > Lake | place: Spain...
CAGTTAGCTTTCTTCAAGCTAGACTAATGTCTCAAGCTTTAAGAAAGCTAACTGGAATTGTTTCCAAATCAAAAACAACGATCGTTTTTACTAACCAACTACGACAAAAGATTGGAGTTTTCTTTGGTAATCCGGAAACTACACCAGGCGGACTTGCCTTAAAATTTTATTGTAGTGTCCGAATGGACGTTCGAAAGATCGAGACCTTAAAGAAAAATAATATTGTTTATGGAACAAAAATTAGAATTAAGGTAATTAAAAACAAAGTAGCTCCACCTTTTAAAGAAGCCGAAGTTGTTATTATTTCATCCGGAATTGATAAGGAAGAAGGGATCGTTGATGCAGCTATAGCAGCAGGGCTTTTGACTAGAAGCGGGTCATTTATCAAATATGAAGATAAGGTTTTGGGCCATGGAAAAGAAGAAGTAAAAGAAATTTTAATGAAAGATAGTAAGATACGAGAGAAGATTCTCAAACAACTAATTAAAAAGTGAATTTCTAATTGCTAATTTCTAATTGACCTAAAAACTACCAATATTCAATTGGTGATTGGGATTTATTTAGAATAATTAGATCAATTAGGTAATTAGGTTAATTATGGAAGATGATTTAATTCCTCTCCTCGACATGGCTTTTTTTTATCTCAAGTTCCGTCCTAGGACGATTTCCGAAACCCGCGAACATCTTTATAAAAAAGTAAGAACAACTCATTGGTCTCATGAGGCAGTTGATAAGGTCATCGATCATCTTATCAAACTAAAATTTCTTGACGATAAAACCTTTATTGACTACTTAGTTAGGTCGAGAACTGCCACTAAAGTTAAAGGAGTTTATGCGATTAAACAGGAGCTGAACAGATTTGGCGTTGACCGTGAATTAGTTGAAGAATATTTCTCCAATACAGAGATCAATGAAGGAGAGCTCGCTAAGAAAGCCTTAGCTCGCCGTTGGGAAATATTAAAAACCCTTCCTAAGCAAAAACGTTACGAAAAAGCCATTAGTTTTCTTGCTCGAAGAGGTTTTAATTATGACATAAGCAAAAAAGCGTTTGAAGATTTAACAAATAAAGTGTAAAATTAGGTCAATTAGAAATTGCTTGGAGTTATAAAAGTTAAATATTAATTATTAATTTTCAAAATGACAGACCAAAACACAAATTCTTTTCTTCACTTGTTGATTTGTAGTTTGTGATTTCTGTTTTTTTGATCTTTGATCTTTAATGTTTTTCCTGCTCCCAGCTTCATATAAATTATTATGTTAATGAAATTTTTCAAGAAATTCACTTCTTTAAAAAAAGAAAGGGATGAACTATTAGCCAAAGCCAAGATCGAGGCGCAGACAATTACTATTAAGGCGCAGGAAGATGCCAGAAAAATCGCGACAGATGCCCTTGAGGTCGAAAAAAGATTAGTTCATCGCGAAGAACAGATAGAAGAAAAAGATAATATTGTCAACCGAGAAAAACAATCGGTCCAGGACATGAAAAATAATGTCGAGTCGATCAAGAAAGAACTTGAACTTAAAAAAGATCAGATGCTCCAGAAGTTGGAAAAAATTTCTGCTTTGACCAAAGATCAAGCAAAAGACCTGATCCTACAAGGTTGGGAAGATAAATTAAAAGGAGAAGTAGCTAAAAAAATAAAGTCCGCCGAAGAAGAAGTTAAGTTGACAGCCGATGACAAAGCTAAGCAAATATTAGTTGATGCGATCCGTTACGGAGCCATTGACTATGTTTCTGAATATACATTATCCGTCATTAATCTTCCAAGTGAAGACTATAAGGGTAGGATCATCGGAAAAGAAGGCCGCAATATTAGAGCTTTTGAAATTGCGACAGGTGTTGATGTTGATCTTGAAGAAGAAAAAGTAATTAAATTATCTTCGTTCGACGCTATTCGAAGAGAAGTAGCTCGAATGTCTTTGGAAAGATTGATCAAAGATGGCCGTATCCAACCGGAAAGGATCGAAGAAATCGTCAAAAAAACCCGTGAGGAAGTTGACAAGATTATTTTTAAAGCCGGTGAAGAATTAGCTCATAGCGTCAGTGTCTATAATCTTCCTACTGAGCTAACTCAATTATTAGGCAAATTCAAATACCGTTATTCTTACGGACAGAATATGATCGCTCATACCTTGGAAGAAACGAGGATCGGCGTTGCTTTAGCTCATGAGTTACATCTTGATGTTAATTTGGTTAAGCTTGGCTGCTTGTTTCATGACATAGGCAAGGTTATCACTGATAAAGAAGGATCTCATATCGACTTGGGAGTTGAGGTTTTGAAAAAAAATCGATTTCCACAAAAGGTTATCGACTGCGTTGCCAGTCATCACGAAGACGTTCCTTTTACTTCTCTTGAGGCCGTCATCGTTTATATTGCTGATGCTGTTTCTGGTGGACGCCCAGGAGCAAGACACGAAGATTTTGGTGAATATCTAAAACGTATTAAAACGATTGAAGATATTGCAAAAACTAAAAAAGGCGTTAAGGAAGCTTATGCCTTACAAGCTGGTCGAGAACTAAGAGTGATCGTTAAACCGGACGAAATTACTGATGACGAAGCTTTGGTTACTGCGGAAAAGATCAGAGAAGAATTGGAACAAAAATTTGAAGTTTTCCCAGGTCAAATTAAAGTTACCGTCATTCGTGAAACCCGAGCTGAAGCAACGACAAAGATATAAGATCAAAGTACAAAGTTCAAATATCAAAGACGGGTTTAAATATTTAAAAAAACATATTCTTTACCCCTATTCTTTGTTTTGATCTTTGATTTTTAATATTTGATTTTTCTTCCTGTTCACGCCGTCACACCGCTCTATATTTGATATAGATTGTTATAATAAGATATTCTTAATATAGATTGACAGGACGCGAAAAAACGACTAATCTATTACTGTAATTTATTTTCATTTATAAGTTTAAGTCAATAGAAAGTAGGTGATACTAAATGACAAAAGCAGATTTAGTCGCACAAGTAGCAAAGAAAGCAGGTTTAACAGCTAAAGCCGCCAAAGATTCCGTCAACACAGTTTTTTCCACCATGTCAGATGCAATGAAAAGAGGTGAAAAAATAGTCGTAACAGGATTTGGTACTTTTATGGTTAGACGTCGAGCAGCCAGAAAAGGAAGAAATCCTCAAACTGGTGCCGAGATTCAAATCCCAGCCACTAAAACCCCAGGTTTTACAGCTGGAAAAAGTTTGAAAAGAATGGTTAAATAAAAACAAAATGTTTTTTACCCCGCCCAAAAGGCGGGGTTTGTTGTATAATAGTTAGATACTTATGAAGAATTTTGGGCGTTATATCTTGCTAATTTCTTTCGTCGTTCTCGTCCCTTTTATCACATACTTTGTCTTAGGAGCGTCTGAAACGTTGGTAAAAACCCCTCAGGAAAAAGTTATTTATAATTTACCATACCCGGGCTTGCTTCCTGACAACCCTCTTTATATAACTAAAATTGTCAGAGATAAGATCACTGATTTTCTAACCAGAGACAATATAAAAAAAGCGGAACTTTATCTTTTAAATTCTGATAAAAGAGCTTCTATGGCAATGGCGCTTGCTTTAAAAGGCAAGAATCAGTTGGCCATCGATACTTTTATAAAAGGTGAAAAATATTTCATTAAGATCCCTGATTTGTTAAGGTCAGCTAAAAAACAAGGGGGCCAAGCACCTTCCAGCTTTATTGAAACATTAAAATTAAGCAATGCTAAACATAAAGAACTTATTGAAGAGTTAATAAAGATCCTTCCCCAAGGATTAAATCAGTCTTTGTCTCAACTATCCGATATTAATCAACAGGTTAAGATCGGGATAGATTCGCCCCTATAACCAACCCCATTAATAAAAAGTTCTGTTGAAGTGTCAACCAGTAATGATCAAAAAAACCAGTAAAAATGATCACTAATATTAATATCCATTGATCCCTCGATAGATGACGACGTATTAGAAGATTGATAAATTGATATAAAAAGAATCCTCCGATTATTAAGCCCATCTCGCTTACAAAAAGCAAAAAAATATTATGGACTGGCTGATTAAAAAATAAATAAAAATTTGATGGAAATTTTGCTTGGGCAATTAAATAACTTCCTAAGCCCACACCTTGGAACGGATAGCGAAGAATGATCATTATTGAGTTTTTTATCAGCTCGATCCTTTTAGAAATTGTTAAGGGATCAGTGGTCGCTTGGAGAAAGATCAACGAGATAACAAATATAACGACCATTCTGGCGATCTTACATATTTTGCAGCTAAATTTGGTGTTCAATATAAAGTATGAAGTGTTCAGTATAAGAAAACTTATAATAGCGACTTTTGAAAATGAGATAAAAATTAATACTGAGGAAGTAAATAAAAATAAATATTTCAAAGCTAAATAATGATTAAATTTTTTGTAGGTCAAAACAAAAAAATACAGAAGTAAAAAAAATCCTGCTAACGAATTTGGGTGGGAAAATGTTCCATATGGTCGTAATATTTCGATGCCTTTAAAAGAAGCTTTGGCAACTCCCGGAGTCGAAAGAGAAAGCAGTCTCTCACCAAAATAATAAAAAATTCCCTGAACAGAATGTTTTGTAATTAATTGTGTTAATGATAAAAATAATTGAAACAAACCGGATATGAGTAGAGCTACCAGAATAAATTTTTCTTTTAAAGTCGCCAATATTTTATTTGCTAAAGAAAAAATAATTAGAAACTCAATAATCTTTATAAACCAATAAAAAGAGATTATTGGAAGTTGTGAAAATATAATATTAACTAATAAAAGAAATAACCCAACAAGGATTTTTTTATTTTTAAAAAATTTAAAAACAATTTTAAAATTAGTGATTACGAGTAACAGAATAATTATGTCGGTCAGATAAACTGTTGGAGCGAGATAATCTACCCTGACTCCCGAAAGATATGAAAAAGGAAGAAAAAAATGCTTTCCTAATTGTGTCGAAATAAATAATAAAAATATAAAAAATAGTACTCTGTTAATCATTATTGATATTTTAATCTAAATTAAGTATTATTTCTTCACTATGGCAAACTTGAGGATCCCAGGCCCGACCCCATTACTCCCTAAAGTGTTATCTTCGCTCTCCAAACAAATGATCAGCCACCGAGGTAAAAGCTACGAAAAAATTCATCAGGAAGTCGTTACTAATCTCCAATATTTTTATCAAACTAAAAATCCTATATATTTGATTACGGCATCGGGCACCGCCGGACTTGAAACGGCTGTTGTTAATTTTTTTTCTCCTGGCGACCAAGTTGTCTTTTTTACCTGTGGTGAATTCGGCAACCGCTGGAGTGAGATCGCTCGGAGTTTTAAATTAAATGTCACTCAAGTTAAATTTGATGAGGGCACTGGAGTTAGAAAAGAAACAGTCAAAAAAACTCTATCGGGAATGAAAAAGATCGCTGGAGTTTTTATCACCCACAACGAAACTGGAACGGGTGTTCTAAATAATATCTTTGAAATTGCACCTATCGTCAAAGCCCATCCTTCAAAGCCTCTATTATTAATTGATTCTGTCAGTGCCTTGGGTGGTGTAAACCTACCGATGGATAAGTTGGGAGTCGATGTTTTGATATCCGCATCGCAAAAAGCCTGGATGGCTTCTCCAGGTATAACTATGGTTGCTGTCTCACCTTACGCTTGGGAAAAACATCAAAAATCAACTATGCCCCGATACTATTTTGACTTAAGTAAATATCAAAAGTTTGCTCAAAAAAATCAAACCCCAGCGACACCGGCCGTATCTGTCCTCTATAGTCTTCAGTCAGCTTTAGTCTTGATGAAAAAAGAGGGAAGAGAAAAGGTCTTCAAAAGACACACTGATCTAAGAGATTATTTTAGAGAGAAAGTTAAAAAATTAGGCTTAAAGCTGGTTGTTGAAGATAGAGATGCTTCACCAACCATCACTTCTATTTATCCTCCTCAAGGAGTTGATGAAAAGACTTGGAGAGATCTTTTGAAAAATAAATATGACCAGATACTTGCTGGAGGAATGGGGGGATTAAAAGGAAAGATCGTCCGTGTTGCCCATATGGGATTTGTCACTAAGTCTGATCTGACACAGGTTATTAATGCTTTTAAAAAATCATTAAAGGAAATCGCCTAACTTATGCTAAATATCTTAATTGCTGATAAGGTAGATAAAAGCACCATTGATCAGATTAAGAATTCTAAGTTTACTTTCGACTACCAGCCGGAAATTACCCCACAAGAATTGATCAAAGTTATTCCAAATTACGAAGGACTAATTGTCCGCAGCCGCACCAAAGTAACCGCCGATGTCATCGATCGCGGTCATAATCTAAGAGTTATCGCCCGAGTTGGCAGTGGCCTGGACAATATCGATATTCTTGAGGCAAAAAAAAGAAAGATCGCTGTTATTAATTCTCCAGAATCCAACTCAGAATCCGTTACTGAACTTACGGTCGGACTGATCTTGTCATTGCTCCGCAAGCTCCCAAGGGCATATTCTTCAATGAACGAGGGCCTCTGGATCAAAAAAGAACTTAAGGGAGAAGAGATCGAAGGTAAGAAGGTTGGAGTGATCGGCTATGGCCATATTGGAAAAAGGGTGGTAAAAATATTTAAAGCTTTTGGAGCTAAAGTAGATTATTACAGCCGCAGCGAAAAAACAAATTCCCTCAAATATATTTTTATGCATTCTGATATTATCACTGTTCATTTACCTTTGAATAATGCCACAAAAAATTTGATAAATAATGATTTGCTTTTGCTGATGAAACCAACCAGTTTTTTTATCAATACTTCGCGCGGCGGAGTAGTTGAGGAAAAAGCTCTTTTTAAATTACTTCAGCAAAAAAAGATCGCCGGAGCCGGGCTTGATGTTTTCTGGCAGGAGCCTTTACCTCCAACCTCTCCTTGGAGAAAATTACCTAATGTGATCGTCACTCCTCATATTGCTGCATCAACTAGTGAAGCTTTAAAAAAGGGAACAAAGACTGTCGTTGATGAAATTATTAAAATTTTAAGCAAAAAATAATATGCAGACCGACCGCTTTCAATTGGAAGTCATTAAGATAGATGATATTTTGGCCCATGAAGAATTGGACCCTTCCAATAGTAAAGAGTTGGTGAATTTTCTTAAAAAAAGCCAGAATCTTACCAATCCTATTATCGCTGCCTCTCTTGGAGGAAATAAGTATGTCCAACTCGACGGCATGAATAGAATCTTTTCTTTTAAAACACTAGGGATAAAAACTATTTCTGCCCAAATCGTTGATTATAATAATCAAGAAGAGATAGAACTGTCTTCTTGGCTTCATATATTTAATGGGAATATAAAAAAATTTATTACTTTTATTGAGAAGGATAAATCTCTCTTTGTCAGACCGGGGGAGATGGATCAGGTTGGACACAGATATATAAAAGAGGCTGATTTTGGCCGACTCTGTACGATCGTTACTAACAAAAGGGAAGTTTTTTTTGTCTCAACCGGTGGAAATTTTTCTGAAAAAATCAAGCGACTTAATCATCTCGTTTCTTTTTATAAAACTGACCTTTCCCGTGGGGCTCTTCCTTATACATTAAATCATGACAGTGTCCAGAATTTTTTTAAACAATATCCTAAAGACAATATCATCGTTATTTTTCCTACTTTTACTCCGCAGCAGATCATTGAATCGGCTAAATCAGGAGTGCTTTTACCAACCGGGATTACCCGTCATTTGGTGAAGGGTCGTGTTCTTAACGTCAATCTTCCTCTCAGCGTTTTTAGTAATAAAAAATCGCTTAAGGAACAGAATAAAGAACATGATAAAATATTACTTAAGAAAAGGTCGCGTCTTTACGAAGAAGCGACTATTAATTTTGAATAAAAAATATTATGAAAGGCTTTATTGATTTTATCAGAGAACGGGGAGTAGTCGGATTTGCCGTTGCCTTTATCCTTGGAGGCGCCGTAACAAAAGTCGTCTCTTCTTTAGTTTCTGATATTGTCAATCCTATCCTCGGTCTTATTTTATCCAGAACAAAAAGTCTCGAGTCAATGTATCTTAAGATAGCTGGAGCAAAAATAATGTGGGGTCATTTTATTAGTGTCGCAGTTGATTTTCTGATACTATCTGCCGTTGTCTATTTTATAGTCAAAGGTTTAGGTTTGGAAAAAATTGATAAAAAGAAAACCTCATGAAAAAAAGTCTGATCATCTTAGTGCTTATCATTATCTCGGCAACCGTTATGTATTACCTATCTGGTCTTCCACAGCCTGAAATAACCACCTGTACCCAAGAAGCCTTTATCTGTGCTGATGGATCAACGGTTCATCGGACCGGAAAAAAATGCGAGTTTGCTGCCTGTCCAGCAGTCACCCGAACACCAACCGCAACATCTTCTCCGTCGCTTGCGCCTTAATATTCTTCTTTGATCTGGTGCTATAATTGTTCTATGAAAATCATTAACAGAAAATTCCATCGCAACTATCGTGAGATCGAGAAATACGAGGCGGGAATAGTTTTAACTGGAGCTGAAGTGAAATCGATCAGGACCGGAGGTCTTAGGATCGACGACGCCTTTGTCCGGGTAATGGGCTCCGAGCTCTATTTGATCAATGCTGATATTCCTATCTATAAGTTCGCTCGAAATGATACTTATGAATCAAAAAGGAGCCGAAAATTGCTTTTGCATAAAAAAGAATTGTTGAAATTGAAGATAAAAATGGCCTCCGGTGGATTGACTTTAGCCCCTGTTTCCTGCTATAATAAAGGGCCTCACATCAAGCTAGAAATAGCTCTTGTGAAGGGTAGAAAAGATATAGAAAAGAGGAAAGTAGAGAAACAAAGAGATATAAAAATAAGAGAAGAAAGAGAAGTAAAAGAATATATTAAGAGCTGATCCAAGAGGTTCTCCCCAAAAGGGGTTTACCCCGAGGAGAAAAGCGACGAGGGGATGCTAGGCATCGACGGGAAATTTGCACTTTTAAAAATGGCTTAGACGCACCTATGCGTTAAATGGAAAAAATCAACTGATGAACAAAATTTATCAGCAGAAGAAAGTTATTTCTTGGCTAACAGAGGCAATTTTGCCTTTGCTCAAGTTCAAGCATATAACTGATTCTCTCCCTTTAGATTTCGTCCGGTTCAATCTATATGGGGGATAAACCAATCGGAATAAGGCGAGATAACCTTACTATTTAGTTATCAAGTCCACAATTTAGAAATAGCTTTCCGAAGCGCTTTGATTACACAAGCGGTCGGAATAGAGTAAAAATAATCTATTCTAAGCTAAACCTTTTTAAGAGTGTTTTCTCGGACCCCGGTTCAATTCCGGGCATCTCCACACTTCGCCCCGCATAGTATTTTATTATGACGTGGGGCTTCGTACGGCAAGCCACATTAAAGTTGTTGTGTTCAATAATAAAATAATTGCTTCTATATTCTAATTTATTTATAGTGATGAAAGTGTTTTTTCTTGGAACAAAAGGGGGGAATTAACTGCGAAAGATACAATGAAGATTAAGAATTATATTGATCATAAATTTTATTTACAATGTCTATTCCTTTCTCCGCATATATATTACAGATTCTCCTTGTATATTTAGATATCTCAGGATTATTTATCCTAAACAAAAATTCCACAATTGAATGAATATCGGATGGATCATAAGTAGGTTGATATGTTTTTAAAACCTCTAAAAATATTTTGGCTATTTTAACTCCTATTAATGATTTTATCCCTTTATTTTTAATAAAATTAAGTCGTTCAAAAAGAAAAGTAGAATTATAGCGATTCTCTACATATCGAGCTGATAACATTATCCAATGATAATTTTTATCATTCAAAGCGGTAATAAATGTTGCTAGCTTAATAACATCGGACAAGATTTCTTCATCTTCTATAGTAAATGGTTTATTTTTTTTACTCAGTTTAATATAGATTTTTTCCCAAAAATCAATTATCTTTTGTCTCATATTTGAGTGAGTCCTTGATTTTTCTTTATTTTCAGTTAAACTGTCACGTTGACTCCAAAAATAATCAATTAAAGCTGTGATGTGATTGACATCCCATTCTTCCCACAACAATGCTAATAAACCATTTTTATCTATACTCTCAATATTATTTAAGTAAGCTATACCAATATGGTCGATTAGACGATTATTTAGCATTGATTCTTCGAATTTGAATGATAACCCTTCTATATAATGTCTCTTCATTAATTTATACAATTCTAAATTAACGATATTTGATGCGAGGTATCCACTCATAAAAGCTTCCCATTGTTTTTCATTTTTTGATTTATTGATCATGAGTATTTGTTCTTCTGTCCATTTTTTATTTAGAAAAGAAAAATTAATTAAATGTTCACCTAAAATAGTATACGCATCATGCATTTTTCTTTTTAAGTATATTTCAAAAATACTTTTTAATTCCTTATCCCACACATCAGTCTTTCCGCCTTTATTTATCCGGGCAATACGGAGGGTTAAATAGACTAAGCCGATTATGCACTTTCCCCAACCACAATTTATTACGTGTTGCGGAAAATCTTTAGGAATTTCTTTTTCTTGAGCTTTATTTGCTATTATTAAAAAAATTTCTTTGATGCGAATAAAATTTGATACTGGAATAGACCATTCATCGTCCGAAACTCCTTCTTGAATTAGCTCTCCTATATTTCCGATAATCCAGTTTGAGGTAGCATTATAGATACCTGAAGACGCAGAAAGCTTATTCTCCCAAAATTCTGTGCGGTTTATATATTTTTGAATAAAGACTAAGGCTTTGTTCCAATCAAAAATAATTTTATTTTTCCAAGCAATTTTTAAACCACTAAGTATATGGGACACATAGTAATATCCAGTATCGATAAATGGTCCTAAATCTTCAACAAATTTTTCAGGGTGTTTTCCAACTACGTTTTCTATATTAGTGGCCAATCCTTCCGCTGTTGACTCACTACTAAATAGATCTTTCTGTTTAAATTTATTAATTATTTCTGCTAATTTTTTGTTGTTTGTACTAAATATTTTGTCTTCAGTTATCGGTGATGTTCCAGGGCCTACCCATCCAGTCTCGCCTGATTCCCTTTTGTCATCATCTAATTTAGATATACTCTTTATTAATTTATACTGTTTTGTAAAGTACGGATCTGTCTTTAATACTCCGAGCCATCTTTGCTTCCAATACATGATATATTTTTCTCTGTTATCTTTTTGTAAATACTTTTTAGGACCGTTAATAATAAATTTATTGATTTTTTCCTTTTCTGATTTATTGAAATTACCAATATTAAGTTTGAGTAATTTACGCATATCTATCTCAAAAGCTGGCTCTTCTAATAGAGAACGTCCCTTAGATGAAAATAGCTTCCAAAAAAATTCTTTATATAAATACCAGTTATTAGTAATAACTATTAAGGCCAATCTAGTGAATACATTGTGTTTATAATCTCCATAAATAAATTCTTCAATAATTTTTTTTGTGCTAAGCGGATCTGATATTGCTTTTTCCAAAATTACATCTGTTAATATTCCCAAAATTATGTGTTTGAATTCATATAGATTTGATTCTGTTGTATTGAATAAATCTTTAAGCCAAATATATGAATAGTCCTCATATACTCTAAAATATGTATTTTTTATATTATTTTTTATCTCTTTTTTAACGTTCTTCGGTATTTTAATATCTCCTATTTTTTCTTTAATTTGTTTAGAAAATGATTCTAGATTTTTTGCTATAACTAAAAATCGACATAGTTCTTTTGGTTTGATTATGTAGCTTTGCAAAAACTCTTCCTTTTTATCTTTCTTTTTTTTATAGTATGTCCCAATAGTACATAAGTAAACATTATCTTTATCTAGCTCTATGGAGAAACGGTATGTTATTTTTTTATCATCAACATCAAGCCAATTGTTATGAGGTTTGTTCTTAATAATAGTCTTTAATTTGTTTGCAAGGATATACACTATATTTATCGAGCATAATTTACCTACTTTTTTTGCCATAGCCCCTTCAATGAATGAGTTGATAAGCCAGTGTTTTTCAACTACTCCTAATGACTCTTCTTCTTCACCAGAAAAAAATCCTTTTCGTTTTATCCAAATGAAATCAGTAATATAATCTACTAATTTCTCCGCTTTTTTTAAATCATCTGATTTTGCACCTTCATACAAAAACTTAGGAAGTAGTATCTTTACTATATCGGCGTCCACGTGGCTACCTCCAAATTTAGAACGTAACCAAATTTGAATTAAACTTATTGTTTCTATTGATATTTTGTTATTTGGTAGGTTTGATAAAATTTTTACAAAGTACCACCAAGTATGATAATTGTCTATATTTTTTCCTTCTTTATTTTTGTATAAGGAAACTTTTTTAATTATTTTTATTAATTCTTCTATATACCCCTCATTTTCAGGCATAGAAGCTTGCTTTGATATTCTTTCTAGATAATCAAGAATATTCCATTGAGGAATAATAAAATATCCTTTATCTTTTGCTGGTCTGTTTATTGGATTTTTCGACGGATCAAAATATCCCAACTTCTTTAATGGATAAAACCATTTAGCATCCTTTACCTTTTTAAAAAAATAATTCTCATAAGAGAGATCCTTTTTAATTAATTTTAAAACGGCTTCTTCCTTAGGGTTTATTTTCATATTACTTCATCAATAATTTTTTTATTTTCAAGAAAACCAGGTGGTTCAGCTATAGAGCCTATTTCCTGTGACCATTTTTTTATGACTTCCTCTAATTGCTCATGACCATTTTCTGTTTTTGAGAAAGGTATAAGTTGTATCCCCATACCTTGGTAGTATTTTTTCATCTGATCCATTAATTCACTCTCTTCTTTAAATGCCGCAAGCAACATTGTATGCTTTATTTCATTTTTAGTTGTCCCTGCCTTTTGTAAAATATACTCAAGAATCTCATACTCTTCCAGACCATATCCAACAAATAAAACGGTTTTTTTAAATACTCCTTGGAGTAAAAAGCTTGCTCGTGATCCAGCTTCATAATGCTTGGCATATTCAGGGAAAGTGATTATCAAATTATCAGGATCATTCAGGCAACCGTGTAAATGTATAATGTTTCCATTATTAATTAAGGTAGAAACGTGCAAATCATTTTCTTTGTAAAAAACTTTGCAATCTTCAGGTTTTATTAAGGGTGTTGTAGTTGCGTTTGGCGTACTGGGTCGTGGACTTATTACTAGACGCCTTTTTTTAAGCTCTCTGTCAAGCAAATCATCAAAATTCGTAGTAACATACACGGCATTAAAGGAATAGAGGTACTGATATATTTTGTGTTTTTTTAATTTTACCGGATCGGGCTTAAGCATTTCTCCGATGTTAATCTTTTTAAGACCAGCTTCCTTTATAAGAACTTTACAAATTGTGAGTAGTTTTCGCGGATCACGTTGACCCATTTCTTTAAGTCGATCATAAACAAAATGATTGATTATGCCCGCATTTTTGATTGCTTCTAAATGTTTTTCTGCAAATTCAGTCCAAGAAGGACAACCTAACAAACGTGATACGCCTGCCCCCACAAAAATTATCAATTTCCCCTGTATGGCCGCATTCTTAATATTGTCTGGTATATCCGGTAATTTTGGAATATTCATATAAGCTATTTCTTATAGGTATTATACCCCCAAACTATCCATCAAACGATAGTGCCAAGTTATCATACATTTTTTCTGCTTCAAATTATTTCTTATTACATCCGGAAAATCAAATCTTTCTAACTGAAGGATTATTATTTCTCAAATATCTTGAAATTATTTTGTAGATATCGGGATCAAAGATGGGGGAGAATTTTTTTTCATCACCGGCGCTATTTTTCTTACCGACCAAACACCAACGGTCGACAATATAGCTTTCCCATTTTTCTTTATATTCATCCTTTTCCACTATCTCTATTTTTCCTTTGTGCGGCCAAGGCCGGAAATGTCTGGACTCGATGAAGGCGATCAGGAATCTCGGATTATATATCTTCTTTTTTTCTTTTCCAATACATGCGCCCCGGCATTTTCCAAGCTTGTAGGCAAAACATGATCCTTTACTCGAGTCTATTCCCAATAATTTTTGACATAAAGAATATTTTTCGGCAAACTCGATCAGATATTCTTTCATCGCCTGTTTATTTTTAAAAGCCCCAAACAAATTCTCGGAGTTCACTTCCGCCAAACTTTTAACGGTCTTCTGTTTTAATGTCCAATAACCGTCTTTGTTCATCGACTTACTTAAGACGATGAATTCCTTTTTCTCCAAAAGCCGGGCATTGTAGATCGGATGAAGTTCTTTGATCATTTGTGATTCGAGAAGTAAAGCTCCGAACTCTCCTGTGGTTACCATATGCCCGATACGGACCACCTCTTTCATCAGGGTCAGATGCTTTGTTGATTTTGTATCTTCAGAAAAATGACTGACCACTCGGTCACTGATATTTTTGCTTTTCCCGACATAAATAGGAACATCTTTCTTGTCGTAAAAAATATATACTCCGGGCGACTCGGGGAGAGCATCCACCTGTGTCTTAATATCGGCGTCAACAGAATAAAGCGATTTGGTCAGGTCGGCCCAGGCTTTCATCAGAGTTTTTTTGGGGACGGTTTTTTTGATCTTTTTCAAAAACTGCCAGAGGACAAAAGCGTCGTCATAAGCCCTGTGTCTGCTTTCAAACTTAAAATTATATCTTTGAATTACCGACTCCAAACTGTGTGACCTGTGTTCGGGAAAAAGTCTCCGTGATAATCTGACGGTACAAAAAGTTTTCGCCTTAAAATTTATTCCTGTTCGCTTTAATTCATTTTTGATGAAAGAATAATCGAACCGGACATTGTGAGCGACAAATACGGCATCCTCTAAAAGTTCAAGAACACGGTTTTTTACATCTCCAAATAGCGGTGCATCTTCCAGATCTTTATTAGTGATTCCCGTAAACGAACTGATGAAGGGAGAGATACGGCCTTCGGGATTGATGAGGGTTGTGAATTTATCAACGATCTTATCTTTCGAGATTCTGATCATCGCCAACTCGATCACCCGATCATGAAAAGCGCTCATGCCGGTTGTCTCGGTATCGATAATTATCAGATCGCGGTCAAACATAGAACTCTATTTTACTCTTTCGATCTATGGACGGCTGACGAGTTCTCCAAGATTAGGAATCCCTTCCAATGTTAGTGATGACTTCCATCGGTGAACGTCCCAATGTTGTTTTGTTCTCGCTATAGATCCTATATTGATTTCTAACTCAGGAAATATTTTCAGTAAATTTATTAGTCCGCCTGCTGAAGCAAACGCTGCAAAAACAGTTACCCTTTCTAATGAGCTCGCTTTAGATAATGCGGCACTCAAAGTCAAGGCAACAGTTCTTCCGGTTACGATAACTGAATCGGTGACTAATAAATTTGGTCCATTAATAGAAAGATTGTTAGGAAGGATCGGCTGGCCTTCGTCTCGATTCCCTCCGTCATTTGATAATAAATAATCATACCCAGGGAAGACCGCGTTTAATCCGTTGCCCATTGGAACTCCACTTCTTGGGATGCCAATGATCGTTCCAGCTCTTCCCGGATAATTCTCCGACACCCAATCTCGTCCCATAATCTCAGCTACTGCAGAAATATTTTGTCTAAGAGGTTCACCTCCACTTCTATCAGCCCTAATTGAAGATAGT
>Ga0247841_10007842_pt1 | contig 15647 bp, 11 predicted proteins | sample LaCruzMarch2015__2_FD_192410 | JGI IMG/M metagenome (GOLD analysis project Ga0247841, IMG submission 192410) | Freshwater microbial communities from meromictic Lake La Cruz, Castile-La Mancha, Spain - LaCruzMarch2015_18m | ecosystem: Environmental > Aquatic > Freshwater > Lake | place: Spain...
TGACCCACGGCTCAACCTGCCGTTCCACGCCCTCCAATCTCACGAACGGGGGGCGTTGCTGTTTCATTGCAAGACAAACCTGATTTTGGTAGATTATTCTTGTTGTAGAGTTTGCTTTATAAACTTTACGAACTTTATAAACTTTATGAACTGAGCTTTATGAAAAAAATATTTTCGGGCATACAGCCCTCGGGGAACATTCATTTAGGAAATTATTTAGGCGCACTCAAACAGTGGAGGGAGATTCAGGATGAAGCAGAATGCATCTTTTGCATCGTCGATCTTCACGCCATCACCGTTCCACAAGATCCCAAAGTTTTACAGGAAAAAATCCTCGAATTGACCGCCCTGTATCTCGCTTGCGGCATCGATCCACAAAAATCAAAAATTTTCGTTCAATCCTCCCGCCCAGAACATGCTGAGCTTGCTTGGATCTTAAACTGCAATGCCTCTATGGGTGAATTAAATCGAATGACCCAATTCAAGGAGAAATCCGAAAACAAAACGAATTATTCTGTTGGACTTTTCGATTATCCCGCTCTAATGGCCGCCGATATTTTGCTTTATCAAACGACTCACGTACCAGTTGGAGAAGACCAGAAGCAACATATTGAGCTAACTCGCGATCTTGCCCAACGAATAAACAGCAAATATGGTGAAGTATTCACTATTCCAGAGCCGGTTATCAAAAAAGAATCCGCACGTATCATGGGATTGGATGACGCAACCAAGAAAATGTCAAAATCAGCTCCATCCGCCGCCAATTACATTGCTCTAACCGACGAACCAGAAGTGATTAAACAGAAAATCAAAAGAGCGGTCACTGATTCAGGATCAGAAATCAAAGCTGATCCGCCAGCTGGCGGAGACAAGCCTGCAATCACCAATTTATTAAACATTTTTTCAGGTGTTACCGACAAATCAGTTGAAGAGTTAGAAAACGAATTTGCCGGTAAACAATATGGCGAGTTCAAAGAAGTTCTAGCCGATGCCGTTGTTGCCTATCTCGAACCAATTCAAGCCAAATATAAAGAACTGCGATCAAATGAGTCAGAATTAAGAAGAATTTTAGATGAAGGCTCGAAAGCTGTAGCCCCAATTGCACAAAAAACTTTACAAGATATGAAAATCAAAGTCGGACTTGGATAAATGCTAGACAAAGCCTATAACCCAAAGGATCACGAGGGGAAAATTTACAAGCTCTGGGAAGAGTCTGGTAATTTTGCGCCAAAAATCGATCCAGCCAAAAAACCTTTTGTGATTGCCATGCCTCCCCCAAATGTCACCGGCAAGCTTCACATTGGTCATGCGCTATTTATCACTCTTCAGGATATTTTAATCCGTTATCATAGAATGAAAGGCGAACCAACGCTCTGGATCCCCGGAACCGATCACGCAGGGATCGCCACTCAATCAGTTGTCGATAAAGCATTGCAAAAAAAAGGCACCAGTCGTCGAGAGCTGGGACGTGAAAAATTTGTCGAAGAGGTTTGGAAATGGAAAGAAGAATATGGCAACGAAATCACCCGCCAACTTCGATCCGTTGGGGCTTCCTGCGATTGGTCCAGAGAGAGATTTACCCTTGATGAGGGACTTTCTAAAGCGGTAAACGAAGCATTTGTCGATTTTTATAAAAAAGATTTGATTTATAGGGGGCTTCGAACAGTCAACTGGTGTCCAAAGTGCCACACCGCCATCGCCGACGACGAAGTAGAATACAAACCAGAAATCGGAAAATTCTATTGGATCAAATATGGTCCATTTGTTTTAGCCACCGCCAGACCAGAAACCAAGCTTGGCGATACAGCAGTCGCCGTACACCCTAGTGATAAGAGATACAAAGATATGGTTGGCAAAAAATATATGATCCCCGGAGTTTTGGGAGAATTTGAGGTTGAAGTTGTTGCCGACAATGCCGTTGATCCAAAATTTGGCACAGGGGCAATTAAAGTTACTCCGGCTCACTCATTAATCGACTTTGAAATTGCGCAGCGCCACGATTTGCCGATCAAACAAGTTATCGACGAAAATGGCCGAATGATGGAAAACGCTGGTAAGTATGCTGGTATGAAGACCAAAGAAGCGCGCGAAGCCATTGTTGAGGACATGCAAAAGATGGGCCTGATCGACCACATCGAAGAAAATTACGAACACAATATCGCCACCTGCTATCGTTGCAACGGACAAATCGAGCCAATCCCCTCCAAACAATGGTTTGTGAAAATGAAACCGCTCGCCGAAAAGGCCAAAGAAGCGGTTAAATCAGGAGAAATCAAAATTAATCCAAAAAGATTTGAAAAAGTTTACTACCAGTGGATGGATAACATCCGCGACTGGTGCATTTCCCGACAACTTTGGTGGGGACATCGAATTCCCGTTTGGTACAGAAAGAACGCAGGAGATGCGAATAGCGAAGTGCGAAGTGCGAATTTAAAGAAAATGGGAATTGCTGAACGAGTCGTACCTCAGATTTTGAATGGTAAGACCAAAACATATCGCATAAGAGACCATGAGCTGAAGATTGGCGATAAGGTGTATTTCGAAAATAGCGCAACTGGTAAAATTTTCGGTTATGGAGTCATCAACGAGTCAAAAATGATGAAAGTTAAAGATTTGCCCCTTCAAGATAAGGCGCATGGCGCAGTTTATAACAACTTAGATGAACTTATTGAGGCTTTCAAATTTCACAATCCCGAAAAAGAAGTTACTCCAGAAACAGACGCATATATTTACGCCTATGATTTTGTTCCAAAAGAGAAGTTTGAAAAATTAGATATTGAAAATTTAAATTTGATTCGCAATTCGCAATTCGCACTTCGCAATTCCGACCAAAACGAAGAGATATACGTTGGCATTGAACCACCTGCTGGCGATGGCTGGATCCAAGACGAGGACGTTCTAGACACATGGTTTTCTTCTGGCTTATGGCCATTCTCCACCCTTGGCTGGCCAGAAAAAAATCTCAAATCTCAAAATTCAAATCTCAAAATTAATGAACAAATTAAAAATGAGTCAATCAATGAAAAATTAAAAATGGAAAATGGAAAATTATCTGATTTCGATTATTTTTATCCAACAACCATTATGGAGACTGGCTATGATATTCTTTTCTTCTGGGTTGCTAGAATGGTAATGATGGGATTAGAGTTAACTGGAAAAGCTCCATTTGAAACCGTTTATCTGCACGGCTTGGTCAGAGACGAGCAAAACCGCAAGATGTCTAAATCACTTGGCAATGTTTTAAACCCGCTTGATGTCTCAGAGAAATTTGGCACAGATGCAATGCGAATGGCGCTGGTCGTCGGTACAACCGCCGGAAATGACATCGCTGTTGGCGAATCAAAAATTCAGGGCTACAGAAATTTCGGCAATAAGATTTGGAACATTTCAAGATTCATAACCATGAATCTTGAAAACCAGAAACCAGAAACCAGAAACCAGAAAAAAACTGCAAATCAAAAGGCCACAAATTCGGACTTGAGTAATTCGGACATTTTTTCGTCATTCGGATTTCGGATTTCGGATTTCTCTGACGAAGACCGTAAAGATCTGGAAGAATTTGAAAAACTCAAAAAAACCGTCGCAACCGCATTGGACAAACTTGAGTTCTCGAGAGCGGGCGAACATTTGTACGCTTACACATGGCATGAATTTGCTGATAAAATAATAGAGCGATCGAAAGATAGATTGCAAAATGACGGCGCAGACAAAGACGCCGCGTTGGTAAAGTTGTTAAAAATAAACATCGAACTGCTAAAAATGCTCCATCCGTTTATGCCGTTTGTTACTGAAGCGATTTGGCAGCAGCTGCCCAAAGAAATAAGAGATTGTGATATGCTGATGGTTGGAAACTGGCCAAAGTAGAACAATGCAAAAAGCAGATCTCAAAAATCAAAATACAATGCGAAGTTCAAAATTATTAATTATAAATTGTCATTCTGAGATTTGAATTCTGAAATTTGAGATATTAAAACCATGTCCAATAAAATAAAATCCTATAAATTATCCCCCCAACTCCGTTCGGAGCTAAACTTCTCTCACAAAAAAAATTCAACATCTTTTAATTTTAATAGATCATCGTTTAGTCCAAACTTAGAAAATCTTCCATGGAAGGGAATTTTGGCAGTAGTTGGGGTTTTTGTTGCAATTACATTAGGCTATCTCGGTATTAAAAAAGGCTATGAATACACCGCCAAGAAAAACGATGAACGTACTGCCCAGCAGCTCGCTGCATACAATAACAGAATCGAAAATATTAAGCAGGAAGTCGCCAGCTCATCCGCTAACGCGTTCTCCCTTGTTACCTCCAGTCAAGGTTATTTAAAAAACAAAGATGTAGAACGAGCCGAAGCGGCAGCTGAATTAGCGGTCACTAAAGATCCAAAATGGAGAGATGCTTTTGTCAATCTTGGACAAGTTTATCTGGCAACCAACAAGTTTGATAAGGCCAAAACTGCATTTTCCTCAGCACTTAAAATCGACCCTCTCTCCGGCCAAGCCCACTATCTAATGTCGCTTGCCGAACAAGAACTAAAAAATACAGAATCAGCCAAAGCAGAGTTTGCAAAAGCCAAGCAGTTCGGATTCCAAACAGATATTGGTGGGTAAAATAAGTCAAAAATTATAAATCAAAAGTCAAAAATATGGAATCGCCAGAGGGCGATTTTTTAGTCTCATTTAAACAACATGATTGAAAAATATATCAGTTAAGGTATAATTTCTCGAGGGGGGAGATCGCAGCCCTAGGGGGCTACTCGATGAATAAGTATGGAGAGGTCGCATAGTTGGTCTAGTGCGGAGGTCTTGAAAACCTCTGTGGCGCAAGTCACCGTGGGTTCGAATCCCACCCTCTCCGCCAATAAAAAATTAGCCCGGAAGTGGCTAATTTTTTGTTTGGCAGGGTGGGATTCGAAAGCCGGACTGAATGAGCTTGCGAATGAGGGAGGCGGGGTCGCATGCGGCACATTCATTTGAAAAACATATCGTGCCGACTTGTGACCGAATCCCACCTGCACTAACCGAATTTCTTGGCCAATGGCCAATGTTAATTGTGACCGAATCCCCAGAACATTTTCGTTCCACCCGAAAATGCCTCTCCGCCACGTATATCCTGTCGAGTTTCAGATCGCAAAGCGATCAGGATATACTCGACGGAAACGTGGCTGTCGCGTTTTCTACTTCGCGAAGCGAAAAGAATATACGCGACACCATAAACAAACTGCTGGCTTTTGCCAGCGTTTTGTTTACAATCAAATCCTGCTACAATTTATTAAATTAACTAGTGGGAGGTGAGTATTATGGCAGAAGAAGAAAAAAAGTCAGCGGGGAAAAATATTGGAATGGGCATTTTGTGCTATCTCGGCATTTTGCTACTTATTCCTCTATTAACAGACGCAAAGAACGAATCCTTTGTTAAATTTCACTTAAAACAGGGTATTGTACTTTTGATCGCAGGAGTAGCAATCGGAATCATCAGCTCAGTTCCAGTCATTGGATGGATTGTCGGATTCGTTGGTGGAATTGTTTTGTTCGTCGTTTGGTTAATGGGTATTATTGCGGTCGCATCAGGCGAAGAAAAAGAATTGCCTATTATCGGCAAGTACGGTTCAAACTTCAAATTCTAGTTTAGCCACTTTCATTTAGCAAAAATTTTTGCTTAAATAAAAAAGCTTATGAAAATAAGAAATGTTTTAATGTGTTCAATGTTCATCGTACTCGGCTTAGGACTGAGCGCTTGTTCAAGTAATAAACAAGAGGAGAAAACTGTGTCCGACTCACCAACTTCACAAATATCAGGAGCCCTAGCGATAGTTAAAACTGATAAGGGTGAATTTTCATTCACACTAGATGCGAAAAATGCTCCAAGTTCCGTCAAAACATTCACCGATATGGCTCCTAAATACGCGGGAAGAATTTTTCATCGCGTCGAAGACTGGGTGGTCCAAGGTGGTGATCCATTAGGCACAGGCACAGGAGGCGGAGATCAAAATACAGAACTCTCCAGTCAGCCATTTACCGTCGGGAGTGTCGGAATTGCCAGAGGCGGAGATATCAAAATCTCAAATGATTCTCAATTCTTCATCTGCAAGACGGACTGTTCTTTTTTAACCGGCAAATATACCTATCTCGGTCAGGTTAAGTCGGGTATGGACGTAGTCGAGAAGATACAAATCGGCGACAAGATCAACTCGGTCAATATCGGTCAGTGACTCGACCTGAACTCCATGCAATCAACTCGACTTGAAGGCTAGCTCTGATCAAACTTATTAACCAAAAACGAATTGTTGATTTTCATTACTTCTAGAGTGTAGTTTATATTACCGGCATCTTCACCCTGAAGGAGCCAGTAGGACTTCACCGTAACCCTCCAAGTTTGGGGGTCTTTTACGGTATTGCCTGTAATTTCAAATCTCGACATTGACGGGCTGGAAGATCCAGCAAACTCTACCTGATCTGTGGTCTTGTATAGCTCTTCACTCATGAAGGATTTAGCCTCACCCAACGACCTATCTCTCTTAGCCTGCATAAAATTGGTCACTGCAAGGTTGGCTTGGTCCGCATCGGCAGAATTTACAGCCGATTTAGTTGCAGTTACCGAAGCTGAGGCTGAAGCCGTAACTGTGGAGGTTGCAGAAACCGTAGCAGATACCGACACCGTCACAGAGGCTAGGTTTTCTGACACATCTTTTTTAGCAGAGCTAATCTGGAACGCCACCAAAACGATCGCACCCAATAACATAAGTGCTAATATAACAACAAGGATTATCAGCATTATTCTCTTCGAAGAACCTACCTGCTCATTGTTCTGATTGTCCATTTTTCTCCTTTTTTAAATTCTATCACTATGCTTGAACTTTTTCATCTTCAGGAGTAGAATTACCTAAGTATGCACCCGTAGCTCAGCTGGATAGGCCGACGATAGGAGGCGGGCTTGCATCGAGTTAGGAATGTGCCTGTAGCTCAGTGGATAGAGCGCTGGTTTGCGGAACCAGAGGTCGGAGGTTCAAGTCCCCCCAGGCATACCACATTCATTTGACCCGATCGCCAAAGTGTTTCGAATTCCGCCTTCGAAACGGTTCGAACCCTATCGGGTGTACCACATTAGTCAACAATGTTGACTTTTTTTATTTACTGCATAGAATCCAAGTTATTCAGCCAGCCACGGAGGCACAGCAGACCATGATTAACTGGACCAAGGTGTTTCTTGTTGTCGCGACGATCTTCTTCGTCATCACCTTGCTCGTACCGGGAATATGGAAGGTCCTGCCAGGATCATTCTGCGTCGCAGCGCTAATCTGCGCCGGACTGTGGGGCCTGTGCGCGAAAGCCACGGGCCTGTACAGGACCGACAAGAAGCAGAGCGACGAAGGCTGACCGCGGGCTGCGACGGCCCCCTACCACGGAGCGAGAATGGAGACGATTCCATTCCCGCTCTTCTTTTTTAGTCTTAAAACCAAATCCATATTTTAGATAACCAAAAAACATTCGAATTCCTCCTTCGATTTTTTAGAAACTACAAAATCTCACAATACGTTTGTGAAGCAGAGGCGTTTGCCGAGAGGTTATACTGTGCCAAGTGGGACGAAACAAAAAGGCAAAAAAGGTTCTCCCCCAACTCGCCAGACTCCATACGAACGGTCTATCTGGTTTAGACAAACTTCTGTGAGCATAATCAATTCACTCGTGAGCTTTTATCGGCATTTCCGCAAAACGGAATGAGTACAATATTATTATAGCAAATTGAATTTCTAACCAGTTGATGATATATTTTGACGAGCGCGGAGAGGTGGCTGAGTGGCCGATAGCAACACACTGCTAATGTGTTGATCTCGCAAGGGATCCGTGGGTTCGAATCCCACCCTCTCCGCCAGGGTATTTTATGACAAACAAATCGAAACTCAAGCATGGAGTTGACTTTATCGGGGTTACGACACCGTTTTATTGTGTCGACGAAAACGGCAGATATTTATTACACAAAAGAAGTAAGAACTGTCGAGACGAACATGGTAAGTGGGACACAGGGGGTGGCAAACTAGAATTTGGCCTGACACCTGAAGAGAACGTTTTAAAAGAAGTTAGCGAAGAATATGGTTGCAAAGGAAAAATTATTGAGCAGGTACCTCTTTACACCTCCCTTAGAGAGTGGGACGGCAAAAAATTGCATTGGTTAGCCATCCCATTTTTTATTCGCGTTAAATCAACAGAGGCCAAAAATGGCGAGCCTCATGCAATGGATGAAATCAGATTTTACAAGCTCGAAGATTTTCCTTCTCCACTACATCCTGCTCTGGAGCATGTGCTAAAAATTCACGCTGATTTATTTAAAAAACACTCAATGCCACTTTAAAATATCAAAATATTTTAAATGAGCAAACAAGAATAAAATGGTACAATTATACTAATGAGTACAAAGCCCATTATTGTTGTTGATAAAGTCTCCAAAGAGTTTGGTTCTGGCGACGCTAAAACCATGGTTCTTCAGGATATAAATCTGGAAATATACCCTGGGGAATATGTGATGTTTTTTGGTCCTTCGGGCTGTGGTAAATCAACCTTGCTAAACTGCTTGATCGGCCTCGAGATGCCCAGCGAGGGCCGAGTAGTTCTTAGAGGGGATGATTTATCAAAACTCAATCAAAAGTCCCTAGCTGAGATCAGAAACAAAAAAATCGGTATGATTTTTCAGCAATTCAATGTTATTAAATCATTTGACGTTTTACGCAATATCGCCTTCCCTCAACTGCTGGGTGGAATTTCTAGAAAAAGGCGCTTGGTTCGAGCTTTAAAACTTTTGCAGATGTTTGATTTACAAAAAATCGCCAGACGCGTCCCAACGGAAATATCCGGAGGTCAGCAGCAGCGTGTTGCGATAGCCCGCGCACTTATCAACAACCCTTGGATTTTAATCGCAGATGAGCCGACAGGATCGCTCGACTCTAAAACCGCCAATGATGTGATGGATCTCTTGGAGAAATTAAACAAAAAATCAAAACGAACCGTAATAGTCGTCACCCACAACCCTGACTATTTAAAATACGCCGACACTGTTTACTATCTCGTCGACGGAAAAATTGAAAAGGTTGAGAGGAAACACAAGGTTAGCCACGAGTTTGACGAAAAAGAACACGAAGAGATAAAAATTTAAAATTTCTTAATTTAAAATTTAAAATCAATAGTTAATGTCTAATGAACAAAAAAATTATGACCTGGAAGAAAGAACAGCCAAATTTGGAGAAAATACTTTGATTTTTTGTAAAACATTAAAATTTAGTACCGTGACTGAGCCGCTAATCAAACAGGTTGTACGGTCATCGACGTCTGTTGGGGCGAACTACCTCGAGGCGAACGGGGCCTGTTCAAGGAAAGACTTCCAAAATAAGATTTTCTTATGCAAGAAAGAAGCTCAAGAATCTAGACATTGGTTCAGAATGTTAGCGGTTTGCCTTCAAGACGAGAAGGAAAGACTGATGGAATTGTCACAAGAAGCAAAAGAGTTAGCAATGATTTTTAACAAAATATCTGCGACCTGCAAAATAAATAATGATTAAAAATTTGAATTTGATTTTAAATTTTAAATTAAGGAATTTTAAATTATCATGAAATTCTCCGATGCTTCAGAAATCGTAATTTCGACTTTCGCGCATAACAAGATGCGAACTTTCTTGACGATTTTTGCAATCTCAATTGGTATCGGTGCGATCACACTTTTGGTTTCTCTAGGTTATGGGCTTCAGAAATTAACTATTCAGCGAATCTCCTCCTCTGAAGCATTCTCGACGCTTTCTCTGAGCGCTGGCAATGTCAATCTGGACAGCAAAACAGTTGAACAATTAAACAGCATCGATGACATTGCTTTTATGGGGCTAAACTATGCCTTTTCCGGAAGAACCGTCATCGAGAACTCTCAGACAGATACCACCGTCAACCTCGTGGACAGCAATTTTCTAAAGCTTGAGAATTTGAGCTTTTCGGCAGGAGGCATTTACACGGAAGAAAATGCCGATAATGCTTTGGTTATTTCAAGTCAAGAAGCCAAGGCATTAGGCTTCGCATCTGATGCGGAAGCAGTTGGCAAAATACTCAAACTTACCGTCTATTATAATTCTGAAGACGTAGCCCAGAACCAAGAAATCGAGCTAAAGATCAATGGAGTAACCAAGGAAACAGAAAGTAATATCTCTTATGTTCCAATTGCGAGATTCAATGTTCCAACCAGTGTCGCCTACTCTCTTATCAAGGTTAAATTAAATGATGTCAATCGCGCTACGGAAATTCAGAAACAGATCGAGGCAATGGGGATCTCGGTTTATTCAGTTGCCCAGACAATCGATCAAATGAACCGGATTTTTCGAATCGTGCAGTATGTCCTAGCGGTATTTGGTCTGATAGCTTTGTTTGTCGCATCAATTGGAATGTTTAATACTCTGACTATCTCTCTTCTTGAGAGAACGAGAGAAATCGGAATTATGCGAGTTCTCGGCGCCACAGCTCGGGATGTGAAGAAGATATTCTTGATTGAAGCGGTTTTGATGGGATTTTTTGGAGGTTTAGTGGGATTAGCTGGAAGCTTGATTATTTCTTTTGCTGGCAATGCGATAATCGGAAACCTCGCCAAGAATCTAGGTGGCGAAGCCACTTATCCGTTCTATACGCCGTGGTATTTCATAGCATTCGTCGTCGTAGTATCACTCTTGATTGGGTTAATCACCGGTTTCTACCCAGCACGGCGAGCTAGCAACCTGAACCCCCTCGACGCCCTCAGATACGAATAGAGCTAGATAATAAATATTAGATACTAGATTAGAGATAAGAGAGATTAGATACTAGATAATAGATATTAGATTAGAGATAAGAGATAATGAGGTTTTTATTATTTTTAATTTATTATTTCTTACTTAAATTGGTATAATCTTGGTATAGAAAAAGGAGGCCAAGTAGTAGAAATTTGACAAATGTCATTTATTTCTTCTGCTACTGGAGTATATGGCCTAGTTGTTTGTCGTAGGAGAAAAGGATAAGGAGAAATGTAGTGAGAAATAGTCAAATTTTCACTACTTGGGAGGGAAGTATCTACCGCCTAGGACCTTTTTCAATAAGAAAAGGTAAAAGAAAGACTCCCGGATTATTTTATGTTATGCCGGTAGTAGTATTTGTGTTGGCTGGAATACTGCTCAATCTGTTCTTTCCCACCCAGCATCTAAGGGCTCAGAACTATAATAAACAATGGTCTAGTACTGACGATTTTAATACTGGTACTAACTCCAATATTGATACTGCAAACGATGAAGCTAAGTTAGCAACCTCAACCACTGACTTCAACGAAGGATTTACCAACGGAACTTACAAAGACGCTGCTACCGATGCTAACTGGGATACAACTGCTCACAAACTCAACCTCCCCGGAGATCCGACAAGTGGGGTTGCCACCGACTTACAGGCCAAGTGGAAAGCGACGGTTGGGGTTAGTGATGCAGTTAATGCTACTGCTTATGATGCGACCAATGGCTACCTTTATTGTGGAGGCAATAACACTGAATTCATTGCTTATAATATTAATTCCGGGGTTTATATAGATTTGAAATCAAAATTAGGCGGCTGGTCGAATCCGATAATATCAATGGTAATTGATCCACTAAATCATTTCCTATACATCGGGGGGTATCCTGGTTCTACCTCCTATATTTTTGGAGCGTTAACATTAAACGCCAATCCCTTAGACAGTATTTTTACCAATTTGTCATCGAAAATTAGTTCAAACTGGTCAAGCTCCAACGTTTTCGACATCATCTTAGATTCGGATAATCATATAGTCTATCTCTGCGGCCAACAAGGCAAAATTGGCGCGTTTAATGGAGGCGGGGATCCTGCTAATGGTACATGGACATATTTGAATTCATTGATTTCGGCAGATTGGACCACCTATTCTATTTATGCTGGGGTATTTGACAGTTTTAACCACTTCTTATACATAATTGGAGAAAACGGAAATCTGGGCGCTATTAGAGTTGATGGTGTTCCGGCAAATGATACTTGGGTGTTTTTGCGTAGCAAAATAACTTCCGATCTTGGTTCTTATCGGACAATGGCATATGACCCGACCAATAAAATTGTTTATTTTGGCGGAGATAATTTTAATGCACATGCAGAACTCGGCGCTTTTATAGGCGGCAGCAATCCAGCAACTGGCACTTATATAGATTGGAGAGCAAAAATGCCTTATCCCTTAGACAACCGTTCTGTTCAAGGACTATCATATGACACAACAAATCAAAAGCTGTACATTTCTTCCGGCTGGGGGAGTAGAACTTTCGGTGTTTTTACCGGCGGGGATAACCCAGCAAATGCAGCAACTGGACTAGATTTAACTTCAAAAATACCTACAAGTTGGACATCATCTTCAATTGGTCGCTTAACTTTTTGCTCAACAAACAGCTCGATAGCAATTATTACAGGGAGATACAGTGCTTCATTTGCTGGAAATACCGGTTATTTTATTGGGGGTGGGGATCCAAGCAATGGAAGCTTCACTGATATCTCTAGCACAATAGCCGAGGTCTTTCAGGGGTATGATATTTTGTCCTCGGCGTATGATTCAACCAATGGGTTTTTGTATGTGAGTGGCGCTAGCGGTAAATTTATGTCATATAAACTATCTGATGGAACGGCAGTTGATTTGACTTCAAAAATTTCTGCGGACTGGTCAACTCGACCCATCAGATCATTGGTTTATGATTCATACAATCATAAAATATATCTCGGAGGAGGACAAAGTGGTAGTGGAACAGCAAACTTCGGTGTTTTTACTGGAGGAAATGATCCTGCAACCGGATCTTGGGTTTTTTTACAATCGAAAATTAGCGCAGATTATAACATCAGGCAAATTGATACATTGGCTTATGACTCAGAACACCATGTGATTTATATGGGTGCTGGTTATGGAATTCGGCTCAGCGCTTTTGTCCCCGGTGATAATCCGGCAAATGGCACATATATTAATTTAACTTCAAAAATTTCATTATGGAATTGGGGTTATATAAAAACACTATGTTACGATGCCGAGAATTCCTATATTTATGTAGGTGGCCAAGGAGAAGGCGGAAGTACAATAAATTTTGGGGTTATTACAGCTGAAGCTGATCCAAATAATGCTGTATGGACAAATTTATTTTCAAAGATATCTGCATACTGGGGATACGGAGACTACATTTATGCATCCACATTCGACACTGCAAATAATATTCTTTATATTGGTGGTGCTTCTGGCAAAATTGGTGCTTTTTCAGGAGGAGATGATCCGGGTAACGGTTCTTTTACCTATCTAACCACCCAGCTATCTTCTCCTGACTTTGATAATGCCAGCTATTGGTCAACAACAAATATCACTTCTCTGTCTTTTGCCGCTGGGAAAATTTTCTTTGGCGGAGCATCCGGCAAATTTGGTTGTCTTACTGCTAGCGCAACACCAGGAAGCGTTACAACTTGGAACTATCTTTATTCAAATATTTCATCAATTAATTCTACAAACCAGCTGAACACCATGACCTATAACGCTAGTCAAGCGACGATATACATAGGTTCTGTAACTGGCAAATTTACCTCTTTTCTCATTGGTTACGCCACCAACAAATCCGGTATCTCCACCGCCATCGATGGCACAACCCAAAAGATCTTTAAGGCAACTCTAACTGCAACAGCCACTGTTCCAGCTAATACGACTGTGACATACTATCTTACTAACGATGGAGGAGCACATTGGTATGCCGTAAGTTCAGGATCTGAATATACCTTTAGTACAGCCACGTCAGATCTGCGTTGGAAAGCATATCTAACTACCTCAGATGCATCAATAACTCCGGAGATAACTGCAGTAGCTGTATCATATAAATACTTTACAGCCGACTCGGGAACAATGAGCTTAGTGTACGATGCTACTCAAACAGTAGTTCCAACTGCTCTGTCATGGAATAGTAGCTTGCCCGCTAACACAACACTAACCTTCAAGATACGAAGTGCAGCTACTCAAGTTGGATTAGCTTCTGCCGATTGGTCTGACACCAAGGATAACGCTGATACGCCAGTAAACCTCAAAACCATCAATGTTGGTGGATCTAGTGGTGTAGCAGAGAATCAGTTTAGTGAAGTTTATGTAATTCTTGCCACAAGTGATGGATTATCTACTCCAGTATTATCTGACCTAACAGAACAATATGTCATAAATGAAGCCCCTGAATTACAAACAGTCACAGCTACACAAGCAACTGATGGATCAAAGATCGTAAACATCGGCTACCAGCTAAAGGATAGTGACACTCATACAAATCCATATAACCAAGACCAAGTAGCACTAAGTTATAAATACTCTATAGACAATGGAGATAATTGGTTAGATTGTTCTACTATTACAAATACAGGCTTACAGTCAGTAAATACCAACAACACATGGAAGAGTTTCTCATCTAGCTGGAATATTGGCACTGACCTAGCCGACTCTTACTACAACAACACAGTAAAGGTAAAAGTCTTAGCTAATGATAATGAGCAAGCACATAATACGGCCGAGATCATAAGTAGTGCCTTCTCTATAGATACCAAGAACCCAACGACAGGCGCAATTTCTGGTGGTGGAGTTGGCATAAAGGTTAACGATGGATCAAGCTGGACCAATAACCCAACTGTAGATCTGACCTTATCCTCAGCAGACGATACAACAGAATACATGGAGATAAGAAACGATAACTCATTTACGGCAAGTAAAGAAGTATATGCAACCAGTAAAACTGGCTGGGCTCTATCGGCTACTGATGGCAATAAAACTGTTTATGTTAGATTCTATGATGCTATGGGCAACTATACAGATGCGAGCTTTAACGTGCTGCTTGATACCACAGCTCCAGATATGCCAACACATTTTACCCTCTTTGACGGCTCAGATATGCAAGCAGGAAGCTACCAGATAATTGCGGTTTGGAATAGGATAAATGATCCATCTGACTTCTCACAATACATACTTGAGAGAAGAAGTGATGCTCCGGGCAGTACTTGGACAGAACTAGCTACATTTACCAATATAGCCTCAGATGTCTACTCAGATAAAGGATTAGATCATGATCTTACATATTCCTATAGACTAAGAGATAAAGACATACATAATAACTATTCTAGCTATACCGATACCAAATCCTTGAAACCAGCTGGAGTAGATACCGTTCCGCCAGAGATCACCGGAACTGGTCCAACCCCAGAAGCCCAAGATACTACTGCAACAATCTCATGGACCACAGATAAACCATCTGACTCATATGTAGAATATGGTACTACGACTAACTATGGACAAATACAAGGAACGGATGATCTAGTTGTAAATCACGTCGTACATCTTGTTGGTTTGAATCCAACCACTACCTATCAATTCCGTGTCAAATGTAGAGATGCTAGTGGCAACAGAGTCGTATCAAGTAACGCCAGCTTTACCACAACCCTACCAGCTGAGTCAGAGGCAGGAGTTAATATCACTGGCTCTACTGCACAGAAACCAGGGGCTGATCCAGAAGAAGTAACTATTATCTGGACCACAGATAAATACGCAACATCTCAAGTATTCTATGGAACAAACGAAGCCTCACTTGATCTGCATACCTCAGAAGACA
>Ga0247841_10007843_pt1 | contig 15646 bp, 14 predicted proteins | sample LaCruzMarch2015__2_FD_192410 | JGI IMG/M metagenome (GOLD analysis project Ga0247841, IMG submission 192410) | Freshwater microbial communities from meromictic Lake La Cruz, Castile-La Mancha, Spain - LaCruzMarch2015_18m | ecosystem: Environmental > Aquatic > Freshwater > Lake | place: Spain...
TGCGGTTTCGCGCGGTCGGACATCCTACTGCTCACGGAGGGCGAGGCGACGCGGGACGGTCTCGCGGCGGGGTTCGAGTGGCTGCGCGAGAGGGTTGGGCCGTCCGATCTTGCGTTCGTGTACTTCGCCGGACACGGGTCGACGGTCGTCGATCGCGAGGGTGACGAGGCGGATGGCGACGGGATGGACGAGTGCATCCTGCCGCAGGACGCGGTTCTGCTCGACCCATCGACGTACGTCACGGACGACGAGTTGGGCGCGTGGATCGCGGACCTTGGAAGCGGCGCGGTGTCCCTCTTCCTCGACTCCTGCTACAGCGGTGGCCAGAGCCGCATGGCCGGGGCCGCGACGCGCGAGACTACGGACTACGGCTCCGTCGCACGCGACGTCATGACTGCGGGACTCGGCGGGCCGATCCGCGGGGTGCTCGCCGCCTGCTCGCCACGCCAGCTCGCGTATGAGGATCCTACCTTGCGTCACGGCGTGTTCACCCACTTCCTGTTGCGCGGGCTGCAGGAAGACGGTATCGATCGAGGGGACGACGTGCTTTCCCTGTCGGAGTTGTCGGACTACGTCATCCGAGGGGTATCGGCGTGGAGCGAACAGTCGAACGACGCGCAAATGCCGGTACTCGACATGCCGCCGGGGATGGACATTCCCATCATCGCCGGCGTGTCCGTCGCCCGTCTTGACGGGCCGCCCCTCGTCGTCTACTTTCCGTTCGACTCGGGCTTCAGCGAGGCGGCGGGAGGCTTCGGCGCGGTCAACCACGGCGGCGATCTGATTCCCGGCATCGTGGGGAACGCCGCGCGGTTCGACAACCAGCCGACCGATCTCTGCTACGTCCGCGCGTCGGGGGCCTACGAGCCTCTCGAGGGGCCCTTTGCTGTCTCGCTCTGGTTCCGCTCCGGCCGTGTCCAAGACAAGTCCGGAGCCCTCTTTTCGTCGCACGCGCGGTACAACGACTATGGTCCGGAGTACTCCGCGTGGATCAGCTCCGACGGGGCCTTGATGTTCCAAACGGACGACACGCGCGGCGTGAACCACCGCCAGATGCTCTCAACGACGACGTTCCGCTGGGACGACGGCGTCTGGCACCACCTGGTCGTCCAGCGTCTGCCCGACGGCAGAAAGGAAGTCTGGGTCGACGGGCGTCTCGAGGCCAGCGAGTGGTACTCCATCCAGGACATTCGCACGGCAGGGAATCCGTTCACCGTCGGAGGGAGCGCCTACGCTGGATGGTCGTACCTTCGCTCCTTCACCGGCGACATCGATGAGCTTCGCATCTACTCCGGCGCGCTCGACCCGAGTCGCATCTCCGACCTACTCGCGATGGGCGTTCCCGACGAGCCCGTGTTCGTGCCCGACTCAGTCGTCGCCGATGCGATCCGAAGCGAGCTCGGCTTGGCCGAAGGCGCGGGATTTACGCGGCACGATCTTCTGCGCGTGCGGGCGCTCGAAATCCATGCTGACCGCGCCGTCGACCCGACGGGAATCACCTTGTGCCGCAATCTCCGATCCCTCCGTGTCTCGGGCGGAGGCATCTCGGACCTGTCGTTCGTGCGCGAGCTGCCGGGGCTCGTCAAGCTGGCATTGCCCGGGAACCGCGTTGAGCGGTTGGATGCCCTGCAGGGCCTTACGAGCATCGAGGTTCTCGACCTCTCGTCCAACGACATCTCCGACATTTCTGCGCTGTCGAGCATGCCGTACCTCTATTGCCTCGACCTCTCCTCGAACGCGGTAGCCGACCTCTCCCCGCTCGCCGGCCTCTCTGCGATGAAGGAACTCCGCCTGCGTGGGAACCTGATTGCCGACCCGAGCCCGCTTGGGCGGCTCTCCAGACTCTGGACCCTCGATCTGGGAAGTAACCGCGTCACCAACCTCCTGCCGTTCGTCGGACTGTCGAAGCTCGTCGTCCTCTCCGTTGCCGCGAACGGGATCCTGGACATTGGCGCGCTTGCCCAGATGCCGTGGCTCGAGGAAATTGACCTCTCGTGGAACCAGATCGTCGACCTCTCGTCGCTCGTCGGTCTCGAGTGGCTCGGCGACTACACGATGTTCGCTCCCGGCGAGAGGGCTGCACCGACGCTCAACCTGGTCGGGAACGCGATCGTCGATCCTTCACCGCTCCTCGCATGCATCGGCCTCGGCGCCGGCGACTCGGTCGACCTTTCGTGGAACCCGCTCACGGGGATCTCCGCGGACGACGTGACGCACATCGTCGCGCTCTTGGAACAGCGCGGCGTGATTGTTGTCACGAACTAGGCCGCGTCGTGCAAGACTACGGCAACCGGGCCGTCTGCGGCGAGCGTTGCAGCGTAGAGTGGAGGCGCGGCGAGCTCGCAGAGGGTCCAGACGGTGCCTGCCATCGGTACGGCTTCTCGTTGTCGCGCGATGCCCGATGGCACGGAGCGCAGCCGAGAGGGTACGCCGCCTCCCACTCCCTTGAGGATGGCCTCCTTGCGCGTCCAGGCGCGGAAGAACGCCTCTTGCCGCTCGGAAGACGAGAGCGACGCGAGTTCGTACGCCTCGTCGGCGGGAAAGAACCTCCGCGCGAGTCGGACGACGTCCGCATCGGGATCGATGCGCTCGATGTCCACGCCCACTCGATGCGTTCGCGAGACCGCGAGTAGCATCCAGTCTCCTGAGTGAGACAGGCTGACATGCAACGGGTGGCCGGACGCGTCGACGGTCGGCGCGCCGCGGCCGTGCCGCACGATCGCGACCTCACGGGGCTTGCACCCGAGGTAGCCGGCGAGGATCGAGCGGCGGGAGGCCCAGGCGATGCACGCTCGCTGGCGGCGTGCGCGCGAGGCGATGCGGTCGAGGCACGCGTTCTCTCCGGCCGGCAAGAGACGGGCGAGTCTGGCGGCCTCGGTTGGCGAGACGACGAGCGGCAAACACCAGACGTCGACGTGCGGATGGATACGCGGGCCCACGGCGGAATCCGCGGATGCGCGCAGAGGTGCGCGGACCGGCTTCGGGGCGTCGCTTGACACAGGTCTCTCTCCTTTGCGGTTTCCGGGCTCATGCCGTGGCCCTTCCGTCCGGCTACCCACTGTACGGAGGAGGCAGCGGAGTTCCAATCGTCCGTTCGGACTTCCCGACGAGCGCGGCTCGCGCGGTTTGAGAAAGCTCACCGACGTGCGGAAGATGGGTTCCACGGGACAGAGAGGGAGGGGGACGTGAAGGGTCGCTCGCTGCTCATGATCCCAGGTCCGGTCGAGTTCGAACCCGAGGTGTACCAGGCACTTGGGGCTCCGACAACAAGCCATCTGGCGCCGAGCTTCGTCGAGGCGTTCGGGCGCGCGCTCGAAGCGATGCGCGAGGTCTGGCTGTGCCCGTCTGGACAGCCGTTCGTCGTTGCCGGATCCGGAACGTTTGCGATGGAACTGGCGGGCGCGAACCTCGTCGAGCCGGGCGATCGTGCGGTCGTCGTCTCGACGGGCGTGTTCGGCGAGCGGTTCGCCGACCTCCTCGGTCGTCACGGGGCGGAAGCCTGCGTCATCCGAGCCGGCGTCGGCGGAATCGTTGACCTCGATCGAGTCGAAGACGAACTGCGGAAGAAGCCGACGAGCCTCTTGACGGTGACCCACGTGGATACGTCGACGGGGGTGAGAATGCCGATCGCGGCGCTCGGCGAGATCGCGCGGCGCCACGGCGCGATCAGCGTCGTCGACGGCGTCTGCTCGGTGGCTGGGGAAGAGATCCGCCAGGAGGAGTGGGGCCTCGACGTCGTGCTGACTGCATCCCAGAAGGCGATCGGGGTGCCGCCGGGTCTCGCGCTGCTTGTCGCGAGCCCGCGGGCGGTCGAACGGTTCGCGGCTCGCCGTCACGCGGTGCGGAGCTACTACGCCGACTGGTCGAAGTGGCTGCCCGTCATGAGAGGGTATGAGGCGCGTACGCCGAGCTACTTTGGCACGCCGGCCGTCAACCTTGTGGCGGCGCTCGACGTGGGTCTGCAGCGGATCCTCGAGGAAGGGATGAGCGGCCGGTTCGCGCGGCACGCGGCGATGGCGGCTGCATTTCAATCGGGCGCGGCGGCGCTCGGGCTGCGGCAGGTGCCTGTCGACCTGGAGTACCGCGCCCACACGCTGACGGCCTGCTATCTCCCCGAAGGAGTCTCGGGCCCCGCGTTCCTGCAGGCCGTCGCGGCCGCAGGAGTCGTGGTCGCCGGAGGACTGCATCCGGACCTCCGCGAGCGCACGTTCCGCGTCGGTCACATGGGCTCGGTCTGTGCGAGCAACGTCCTCGCGACGCTCGGAGCGATCGAAGCCGGTTTGCGCGCCGTGGGTTGCGGCGTCGGGCCGGGAGCCGGCGTCGCTGCTGCGGCTCGCGTGTTCGCCGTGGATGCGGCCCGCTCGAAGGACGCGCAGTCGGCGTGACCGTACGCTCTTGAGTGAGGAAGCCGTTCTGACCCGAAGGCTCCCCGAAAGTCGCTGCGGCACGAACGTCGTCTGTCGAAGAGGGACGGCGGCGGCCCCTGGGATGGACAAAGCCCGTTGACGGGCTGAATCGACGCGCCTATGATGGCGCCGCGCCGCGCCGCGCCGCGCAATCCAGCGCTCGTCGAGCGGGACAGGACGATCGAATGCTGACGTACTGCAAGTTCGAGAACGGCAAGCTCGTCTACGTAGACGGTCTGGAGGAATGCCAGATCATCCAAGCGATCAGCCCGACACACGTCGAGCTCGATGCGCTTTCGAGCAACCTCGGGATCCCGATGGACTTCCTCACTGCGGCGACGGACCGCGACGAACGGCCGCGCTTTGAGGTCGAGGAAGACTGCAAGCTGCTCGTCATCCGCGTTCCGCATCGCAACATCAACTCAGAGATTCCCTACGAGACGCTGGCGTTCGCCATCATCCTCACTCCGCAGCGCGTAATCACCGTGTGCGCGGAGGACACGGTCCTCTGGGGCGAGCTTCTCTCGAGCCGCGGCCGCCTGCCGGCGCCGGACGATCCGATTCGCTTCCTCGGCACCATTTTCCTGCACGTGGCGAGGCAGTACCTGGCGTTCCTGCAGAGCATCCGGCACGAGTCGGAAGAGGTGGAGCGAGCCATCCACGGCTCGATGAAGAACCAGACGCTCATTCGGATGCTCAACCTCGAGAAGTGCCTCGTCTACTTCACGACGTCGCTGCGGGCGAACGAGCCGATGTGGGAGCGGATTCGGCGCGTCGCGGGGCGGGATCTGACGGAAGAAGAGCAGGACCTGCTAGACGACGTGCGCGTCGAGTTCGGACAAGCGCGCGAACTCGCCGACATCTACAGCAACATCCTGACGGGGATGATGGACGCGTTCGCATCGATCATCTCGAACAACGTCAGCACCGTCATGAAGTTCCTCGCGTCGATCACCATCGTCCTCATGCTCCCGACGCTTGTGGCGAGCACGTTCGGAATGAACGTCCACCTGCCGTTCCAGGAGTCGCCGTACGCGTTCTGGATTACGATGGGCGTGTCGTTCGCGCTCTCGGCGGTCGCCGTGATTGCGTTCCTACGGATGAGGTTCTTCTAGGCCGCGAGGCTCGTCGACGAGACGGCCGTCATCGAAGGCATGGAGATCCTCACGCTGTTCGAAAGCCCCGGTCCGATGCTGGGGGGGCGCCCGCGCTCGAGTTCCCCTTCATCGAGCGCGAAGGCAGCGGTCGGGTGGCCTTTCGCTACCGAGAGCCTCGCGGGGGCGCCGTCGCCGGCCGGGCAGCCGAGATCCTCGGTTCCTGGTCATGGACGGCGAACAAGCGCGGAGGCGAGAGAACGTGCTAGAGTCTTCGTCGCGCGAACGCGCAGCCGGCGGGAGGAGGCGACGCCATGTGGACGAAGAGCCAAAGACAGCGAGGCGGAGCGAGCCTCATCGTTGCGATCACATTCGCTGCGACACTGACCATCGCGTGTCCGGCCGAGATTGCCTACGTTGGGGCCTTCGGAAGCGGTCTCGCGATCTACGTCGTTGATGAGTTCCATCTGACGCCCCGCCCGCTCACATCAGGGCCCGTGGATACGGCCCCCGCGTGGTCGCCGGACGGCGCACGCATCGCCTTCGCTCGCTGGGTGGGCGACGCGCCCGATATCTTCATGATCGACGCCGACGGGACGCACCTCACGCGGCTGACTTACACCCCCGGCCAAGATGCTGAGCCGGTCTGGAAACCCGATGGCACGGCTCTGGCCTTCCTCGGCGAGACGGACGGGACGACGGCCGCCTACCTCGTGGATCCTGACGGTGCGAACCTGCGACGGTTCCCCGGGCTTCCCGACGGGATCGGCTCCCTCGACTGGTCGCCCGACGGCCAATTCGTCGCCTTCGACCGCATCGTTGACTACCAGGTCCACCTATTCATTATGGACGTCGCGACGGAGGCGACTCGCGAACTCCCGGGCGTACTCGGCTCGCGGCCGTGCTGGTCGCCCGACGGAAGCCTCATCGCGTTCAGCGGTGACCCTCACATCGGCCTCATCCGGCCGGATGGCACCGGCCTGCGGTGGCTGGCCAGGCAAGGAGGCCGCAACGAACATCCGACGTGGTCGCCTGACGGAACGCGGATTGCCTACCAGTCGGACTACCTCGGCCGCGACGTGATCTGCGTCGTCGGCGTCGCGACGGGAACCTTCGTCCGCCTGACCGACCTCGGGACGTCACCCGACTGGAATCCGGTCCGCGCGCCGTGATCCGGACGGTGTCGACAGGCGCTTCCGGACGACGATTGCGGTGTTCGATGCGTCGCCGATACAGTGAGGGAGCTCCGAAAAGAGGGTGGCGTGGGCAGGAAGAAGACGTGGCGAGAGAAGCTGGACAATGACGAGGGCCTGCCGCGTGTCGTCGAGATCGACAAGCGGATGAGCTCTCGCTGGGGCGAGGGCACGGTCGTCATCCCAGCGCCGCGCGAAGTCGACGAACTGATGCGTGCCGTGCCTGAGGGGAAGCTGACGACGATCAACCACTTGCGCGAGACGCTCGCAACACGCCACGGGGCGACCATTGGCTGCCCGATCACGACCGGCATGTTCGCCCGCATCGCCGCCGAGGCGGCGGCCGAAGATGAGAAGGACGGCCGCGTCGACATCACCCCGTACTGGCGCACGCTGAAGACGGGCGGGGAAGTGAACCCGAAGTACCCCGGCGGGTGCGAAGGCCAGAGGGAGCGACTCGAGGCCGAGGGACACGTCGTCATCCAGAAGGGGAAGCGCTGCATCGTCGAGGACCACGAGAAGTCCCTGGCCGAGGCCTTGGACACTCCAGAGAAGAAGAGAGGAGTTTCGTGAGCACGAAGACACCGCGTCTCTACAGCGACCTTGCCTGGCTGTGGCCGCTGTGGGGCGACCCCGACGGCGAGTACGCCGAGTGGTGCGCTCACGTCGTGGCGATGATCGAGAAGCACGCGAGGCGCGAGGTGTGCACGCTCCTCAACCTCGGCTGCGGCGGCGGGAAGAACGTCTACAACCTGAAGCGCCACTACCAGGTCACCGGCCTCGACCTGTCGAACGACATGCTGGCGAACGCGCGGAAGCTCAACCCCGACTGCACGTTCGTCCAAGGCGACATGCGCGAGTTCTCGTTCCCCGAGCGCTTCGATGCCATCATGGTCGACGATGCCGTCGCGTACATGACGTCGCGCGAGGATCTCCTGCGCGTCTTTCGCGCCGCGTACCGCCACCTCGAGCCGGGCGGCGTGATGATCGTTTCGCCCGACAAGACGAAGGAGACGTTCGAGCAAAACGAGACCCGCATATCCCATGCGGAGGCGAAGGCGCGGCCCGAGGGCGTCGACGTCGTGTTCGTCGAGAACAACTACGACCCCGACCCGAACGACGACACCTACGAGGCGCTCATCGTCTACCTCATTCGTGAGAAGGGCATCCTGCGCGTCGTCGAAGACATGCACACCCTTGGCATCTTCGCCGCCGACGTCTGGCCGCAGCTCCTTCGCGAGGCCGGGTTTGAGATCTACGATGACTACTGGCGTCCCGGATCGGTCAAGACTCACATCTGCATCAAGACCCAGGCTGCCCATGCGGCGGGCAGCGGCCATTCGCATGACGAACGGCTAGGGAGAACGCGGCGACTCGCGTGAGCGAGTCGCTTGGGAGAATGCCCGGACTGCCGGCATTCTCCGGGTAATGCCGGGCGCGAACCGGTGCGTGAAAGGATCGCAATGATTGAACTGAGACCGTCCGAATTCGCGCAGGCCGCGCCGCTGTTCGCCGGCATCGACCACAACGTGCCCATCGTCTTCTCCGTGCTTGAGGGGACTGCGACGGGCAGAGTGTTCGTCGACGATGTCGACTGCGTCGACTGCGTCGAGCGCGCCGATCGGCCGCGCTCGGCGTTTGTGGCGATCGCCGACGCGTTCTCCTACGTCGTCGGAGACGAGACGGACGACGCCTTCGGCCGTGAGCTCGTGACATGCATCTTCGACGACCTCCTTCCGCATCAGGAAGAACAGGAACTCGTTCTCTTCGCGTTCACCGACGCGTGGCGCGCGAAGCTCGACACTCTGCTCGCCCCGAAGGGTGCAATCCGCATCCACCGCAAGGCGTTCTCGTTTGACGCTACCAGCGCGCCCGACTTCCGAAGCTGGCGGAGCCGCGTGCCGGCCGGCTATCGCATCGAGTCGACGGGCGTTGTGGCCGGCGACCCGCGCTTCGGCGTTCGGCTGATGAAGGGCCACGAAGTCGTCAGCGAATGCACCGCCGTCTTTGTCGGGCGTGGCGAGGCCGAGATCGACGTGCACACCGATGAGGACCATCGCAACCTCGGCCTTGGCACGCTCACGGCGAGCGCGTTCCTCGAGGAGTGCTTCTCCCGCGGCCTGCGGCCCAACTGGTCCTGCTGGCCGGAGCGCGAAGCATCGATCGCGCTCGCCAAGAAGCTCGGCTTCGTCGAAGGCGTCGATGTTCCAGCCCATCTCTGGGCACCGGATCTCTAGCTGCGTGTTGAACTTCAGGATGGGCGGGCCTTCACGCTGACTCTCGGCGTCAGCTACCGGGTCGCCGACACTGCCGAGGGGCATCGATCGCGCACGGCGCTTGGTGCAAAGCTCTTCATTGTCGTCTGAGGGGGCTCGGCCCCTCTGGCCCTCAAGACGCACTGCGAGCGAGTGGGCCTACCGTTGACGCTTCCCTTTCGGTGACGTACAAGGACACCGTAGGTTGTACGGCACGGAGGCGGCCATGAACACGAAGCTCACGCTGCGGCTCGATGAGGATCTGATCGAGAGGGCACAACGCTACTCCGACGCGACGGGAAAGTCGCTGTCAAAGCTCGTGGCCGACTACTTTGCGCTCATCGAGACGGCTCGCGACGAAGGCCGCGGTGCGCTTCCGCCGAAGGCGTAATCCCTCTTCGGCGCGCTTGTGCTGGCGTCGGGTGGCACAGTGATCGACGAGCGCGAGTACCGCCGCCATCTTGTGGAGAAGCACCGATGAAGGTGCTGTTCGACACGAACGTCGTCCTCGACGTTCTCCTCGCGCGCGAGCCACACGCGGTCGTGGCCGCCCGGCTCTTTGCCCTTGTCGAACGCGGCGAGATAGAGGGCTGTCTATGCGCGACGACAATTACGGCCGTCCACTACCTCGCGCCGCGCGCCGTCGGCCCCAAGGACGCGCAGAGGCATGTCCGCCAGCTCCTATCGCTGTTCAAGGTCGCGCCGGTGACTGGCGAGATCGTGACAAGCGCGCTCAGTCTTGGGTTTCCCGATTTCGAGGACGGCGTCGTGCACGAAGCCGCCCGCGCATACGGAGCCGCAGCCATCGTGACGCGGAATGCGAGAGACTTCGCGAGGGACTCACTTCCGATCCTGAGTCCCGTGGAACTCCTGGCCGCCGTCCCGCGACGGATGCGTGACGACGCACGGGTTGCCATGATTCACTCGGAACGCGCGGTTTCAAGAGCTGACCGCGTCGCCCGACAGCTCCGGACGAGGAATTGAGGTGTGTGTCCCCATTCGCTACGATCGTTGCATGGCCAGCTTATTCGAGACCGAGCCGACTGCGCGGAGCGCGCAGCGCGAGAGCCCGCTTGCGGAGCGCATGCGGCCGCGCACGCTCGATGAGGTGGTCGGGCAGACGCGGCTTCTCGGCAAAGACGGGCCCTTGCGTGCCGCGATCGAGAAGGGCATGTGCCGATCGTTCCTGTTCTGGGGCCCGCCGGGCACGGGCAAGACCACGGTGGGTCGCATCCTCGCCGAGCGGACGGGCGCGCGGTTCATCCACCTCTCCGCCGCGCTTGCCGGCGTGAAGGATGTGCGCGCCGTGCTCGAGGCATCGCGGTTTCGCTGGCGTGCGGATGGCAAGCGGGATCTCCTCTTTCTTGACGAGATTCACCGCTTCAACCGCGCGCAGCAAGACGTTCTCCTTTCGTATCTTGAGGAGGGCAGTGTCATGTTCGTCGGGGCGACGACCGAGAACCCGTCGTTTGCCCTTACCTCGGCCCTCCTGTCTCGTAGCCAACTCCTCCCGTTCGATCCCCTGGAGGAAGCGGATCTCGAACGGTTGATCGACCGCGCGCTCGTCGACGCCCGTGGCCTCGCGGGCGCGTTCGAGATCACCGACCGGGCGCGCCAGCTCTTGCTCGTCGTGTCGGACGGCGACGCACGCCGGGCACTGACGGCCCTCGATCTGGCCAGTTCGATCGCCGGGGGCGCGACGATCGACGAGGACACGGTGTCTCGAGCTGTGCAGCGCAAAGGCTTCCGCTACGACCGCGCCGGCGACGAGCACTACAACATCATTTCGGCGTTGCACAAGTCGATCCGCAACTCCGATCCCGACGCAGCCCTGTACTGGCTCGCCCGCATGCTCGAAGGGGGCGAGGATCCTCGCTTCATCGCGCGCCGGCTGTTGCGAATCGCGTCGGAAGACGTCGGCCTCGCCGATCCCCGCGGCATCGAGCAGGCGGTTGCTGCGTGGAAGGCCGTCGAAGTCATGGGGGTGCCGGAGTGCGACCTGGCGCTCGCCCAGGCCGCCGTCTACCTCGCCGTGACCCCGAAAAGCAACGCGCTCTACATGGGGCTCGCGGCCGCGAAAGGGGACGTGGTGGAGCGGCCCGTCGAGGAAGTGCCGATCCATCTGCGCAATGCGCCCACGGCGATGATGAAGGGTCTCGGGTACTCCGATGGGTACCAGTACGCGCACGACTTCGAGGACGGTGTCGCCCCGATGACGTGCCTGCCCGACGCGCTGCTAGGTCGCACCTACTACCATCCCACCTCGCGCGGTAGCGAGCAGGCGATCGGCGAGCGCTTGCGCCGCCTGCGAGCGCTCGCCCGCCACGACGCGAAACGGGATGCACCTTCCGGGGAGAGAGCCCCGACCTAGTCTGTCAAGTCTCGAAGTCATGATGTTAGCACTTGGGATCTCGTGGACCGCCACCACGGGCAGGTCCTCTTCGTGGTCGCACGCTGCGGCCAATCTTCAGTGTGTTCTTCGACACGACGCCTGTACTTCGAGGGCCAGGGCGGGGAGGAGCTGGGCGCCTACGGCCATTCCAGGGACCACCGTCCAGACCGCCACCAGGTCGTGGTGGGCACCTTGCCCAGCGAGAGCGGACGACCGCTGCACTGCGAGATCGCTCCGGGGAGTCAGACGGACGTCGCGACGCGGTTGCCGGGGGTCGGCCGGGGCGGGAGCGCGGGCGGCTTGATCGCCAGCCGTGGGCACCGACGCTATCTCACGGTAGCCAAGGGTGCGTTACCACCGGCGCCGCTGCCCGGCGTAGCCGGAGAAGTGCTTCAGGCCGTGGGGTGCTATCCCTCCCCCGGTCAGGGAACGGGACACCCCTGATGCCAGGGCGTCGCGCCACGCGCGCCAGATAGCTACAGGACGCACCTTCAGTTTCCAAACTGTAGAAGATGAGTCAGAATGTACCCGGAAGCCTGCTCCTGTGGCCCCGGTTGCCGCCAATGCCCTCCGGCTGTAGGCTCGCGCTTACTGCAGTCCAGACCAACAAGAAGACGGACGTGGGAGACGACCGATGAACTCAGATGCCCACCGCGACGGCCACGCGCGCTCGTTCACATCGCGACTCTACGAAACCGACGCCGACCTTCAACGGATGTACGGCCTGCTGATGGAGGGCCGGTCGCGTACGACCGACTGGCGCTACTGGCACGTCGGCGAGCTGGCGTTCGGATTCTTCATGATCGACTGCCACCTCGATCCGCAGAAGCACGTTCGGCTCTGGCACGACGGCAAGAAGCTTGTCGGCTACGCGATGCTCGGGGACGACGCGTACTTCGACTGGCAGGTTCTACCGGAGTACGAGGGGAAGGGCATCGAAACCGAGACCCTAGCGTGGACAGAGGGTCTCCTGGTCGAGCTGCGTGCTGGAGACGCGGAGCGCTGGAAGGGTCCGATGATGGTTGGCACGCGGCAGGACAACGCTGAGCGGATCGCGTTCCTTGAAGGGCACGGCTTCCGCCGCGGCGAGTACGTCGAGGTAAATATGCTGCGCTCGTTGGATGATCCCATCGGCGAGCAGCAGCTGCCGGAGGCATCGCCTCCCGGCTACGTAGTCCGATCTCTGTCCTCCGACCCCGCCGAAGTCTCACTTCGCGCCGAGGGTCACCGCGAGGTGTGGCGCCCGTGGACGGTCGGCGAGGTCACCGATGAGCAGTACGCGCGCTTCATGAAGATGCCGGGCTACGACCGCGACCTGGACGTGGTGGCTGTCGCTCCGGACGGGACGATCGCCGCGTACGTCAATGGCTGGCTTGATCCGGTCAACAAGATCGGCGACCTCGGACCGGTTGGCGCGCGCGAGGCCTACCGTCGCCAGGGGTTGACGCGCGCGGTCTTGCTCGAGTGCATGCGCCGAATGAAGGCCCGCGGCATGGACCGCGTCTGCGTCTCGACTGGCGAACCGAATGCCGCCGCACGCGGGCTCTACGAATCGGTGGGGTTCCGAATCGTGAACCGATACGTTGAATACGCTCGCGTGTTGTAGGGCACCCTATCGCAGCTTCGAGAGGGATCGCGTTGGTGTCTGCGTCCCCGCCCGCTGCCTCCGATTGCCCTCGGTCGGCGTCGGTGATAGTCTTGGCGCATGGACAAGACGCATGCCGTGAAACTTCGGTTGTCTGATGCCAGACGCGACGATGTCGTTCCGGGGACTCCTGCTGAGCGCATCGGGCTCGTCTGGCCTTTGACCCGTGAGGTCGTGTCTCTCTCGAGGCGCTTCGATGCTGAACGACGACTACAAAGAGATGTTGCAGGCGTTAGCCGCCGAAAGGGCTAGGTTCCTCCTGATCGGCGCCTACGCCCTGGCTGCTCATGGCTATCCGCGGGCGACCATGGACATCGATCTCTGGGTCAAGCCCACAGGCGAGAACGCGGATGCTGTCCTGCGGGCGTTGCGGCGCTTCGGCGCGCCGCTCCACGACCTCACGAGAGAGGATCTCGAGCGAGACGGCACGGTCTTTCAGATCGGCGTCGCCCCGCGGCGCATTGACATCATGACAACCGCGTCGGGTCTCGAGTTCGACGAAGCGTTCGCGCATGCAATCCGTATCAGGATCGAAGGGCTAGAGGTGTTCGTCCCGTCCGTTGCGGATCTGATCTGCAACAAGCGCGCATCAGGGCGGACGAAAGACCTGGCGGACGTGGAAGCGCTGGAGCATCTGGGTGACTCGGAGCCGGGGAACCCGGCCAATTGACAGCGGGCCTGCAGACGCAACCTGATGAGCGACACAAAACCTCGGGACTATCTGATTCTGCGACAGGACGGCATGACGCTCGAGTACGTGCCCGAGGACCAAGGCTTCGTCGCCGCGACCTTCGACGGCCTGGCGAAGGGCGAAGCGCGTCTCACGGACTACTTCGGTCTCCACGGCCGATTCCCCTCGGTCCGGACGATTCTCGTCCCGGACCGCGCCGAGTTCGATCGGTGCGTGGCCGAGGTGCTGCAGATCCAGATCGAGGTCCCGTCCCATCCAGCGCGGATCGCTCTGCCGCAGGGCACGAACCTCGTCCTCTTGTCGCCGCGCGTGTACGAGCCGGGCAGATACCGGTACACGCCCGAAGGGTTCGAACGCCTCATCGGTCACGAGCTGACCCACATCGTCGAGGAGCACCTCTCGCCGAATATCGAAGCGCTGCAGCGGTGGTGGAGCGAGGGGCTGGCGATGCATATCTCGGGAGACTGGATGGATGAACTCCCGCATGTGGTGAGAGAGACGGCGGCGGGCAGAATTCCCGCTATGGCCGCCATGCAGGATGGCGCGGTGGCCGACGTCTCCGTGCGGCTCTGCTATCAGTGGGGCTGGACGGTTGTGCGATACATCGAGTCGGTTCACGGCCCGGCGGGCATCCGGCGAGTCGTCGAGCAATGCGCGGATGGCGATGTGCTCGCCGCGCTTGGTGAGGATGCGGCGAGCCTCGAACGAGCATGGAGGGAGTGGCTCACCGGATTCTGTTCTGCCTGCCCGAAGGATGGTCAGCAGGCCAAGCCGCGCTAGGATCTTGGATATGGGTGCATCGTGGGTCAGGGACTTCTACGCGAAGCAGGATGAATGGGCCGGCGTCTCTCGCGACCCCATCACGGACATGCATCGCAGGAATGCTGACCTCGTCCGGCGTCTGGCTGGCGGCAGGATTGGCAGGGTGCTCGAGTTAGGGGCCGGGGCGGACAGAACGCCGCTGCGCTTGACGATCTGGGCTACTCAGTCACGGCCGTCGAGCTCGTACCGGCGGTGGCTCAGAACGCCTTGGGACTGGCCGCTCAGCCGCGGAAGGAGCAGCTGCGCGTCATCGTGGGCGACTTCTACGATGTCGAGTTGCCGGATCGCTATGACATCGTCTGCTACTGGGATGGCTTCGGCGTCGGCTCGGACGACGACCAGCAACGACTGCTCCGGCGCATCGCCGGTTGGCTCGTGCCCGACGGCTTCGCGCTCATCGAGGTCTACACGTCGTGGTACTGGTCTGGCATTGCCAGATCCGGCATGGCAGGGCGAGAGATGGAGTTCGGGGGCGTCTGCCGAAGATACGGCTTCGACGCAGACGGCTCCAGGATGCTCGACACCTGGTGGCCCGTGGGACGCGAGGCCGAAGCGGTGACTCAGTCTCTGCGATGCTACTCGCCGGCGGACCTTCAGCTTCTTCTCAAGGATACGGGACTGTCTCTCGAGTCCGTGGAGCCGAGAGGGGCGTACGATCTCGCGCGGGATCGGTTCGCCGAAGACGCGCCGCTCGAGGAATCCATGCAGTGCCTGGCCAAGCTCGTTTCGGCGTGATCGCCTACGTACGCGTGTTCGTCGCGAAGCACGCGCCGTGGACTGCGGACCACGGACTGCGCACTCGCACTAGGATGTCACGCTTGTCGGCGCTGGTTCTACGGAATACGCGCGACGAACTTGACGCTGTTGTCGCGGACTGCGGTCATAGAAATCGGAAGCGTCGCTTCCTTCCCGTGGTTCTTCCACACGATCTCTGCCGCACCTGGCTTGACCGCGGACAGAGCATCCGCTTCGCCCGCCGTGAAGCTTCCGCTGATGTCCGAAGGCCTGAAACCGGGTTGCGTCGATGCCGCTGCCACGCTCGTCGTTGCCCCGATTTCGACGTAGAGCGTGCCGCACATCAGGGCCTTCCCGGCGATCTTCTGTTCCCCAACGACCAGGGACGCGGGTCCGAGGAAGTTGACTCGCTG
>Ga0247841_10007845_pt1 | contig 15645 bp, 21 predicted proteins | sample LaCruzMarch2015__2_FD_192410 | JGI IMG/M metagenome (GOLD analysis project Ga0247841, IMG submission 192410) | Freshwater microbial communities from meromictic Lake La Cruz, Castile-La Mancha, Spain - LaCruzMarch2015_18m | ecosystem: Environmental > Aquatic > Freshwater > Lake | place: Spain...
TGGAGGTCTCTGCCGTTGCGGCCAGCTGCCGCAGCTGTTGCTTCAGCGCCTCGGCCCACGCCTCTGTTCCTTCTACGGCGTAGATCAAGGCGCTGGCATCGAGAAAGGCAATCACCACTCGCGTTCTTGATGCAGCTCAGCGTCGATCTCCTGCTTGCTCCGAGCTGTCGCTGCTGAGGGCAGGGCCAGTAACCAGTCCAGGCAGCTCGGCCCTGCAGCGGCTGGACGATCGGCCAATCGCCGCAGGTGGTTGTATTCAGCTTCACTGATCACTACGGCCGCTGGGCTGTTGCGCTTGAGCAGATGCACCGGACCAGCACGTAGGGCTTGCTCCACCGCCGCGATGCCGCCCCGCTTGAGCTCGGCCGAACGGAGCACGTTTAGGGGCTGGTCGGCCATGAACAGACTGAGCAGTCGATAGGGCAACCCTAGGCCGCCTGGGCATTATTTGGTACTGAAAGCAGTACTGCTTTGGCCGTGCGGCCATGGCCCCGAAACAAGCTGTGGTCACCACTAGGTATCCAGCGCAGCTGTATCTGAGGCGAGAGGCTGTAGGAGTCAACCTCCTCACGCCGCCCAAAGCTGTCGCGTTCGCCCTGCAAAATCAGTGCTGGCGTCTGCAGGGTGGCTAGGTGTTCGGAGCGTAGCTGCAGCGGTTTATCTGGGGGATGGAAGGGATAGCCAAGGCAAAGGCAACCCTTCACTCCATTGCTGGCTGCAAGCTCATCCAGCAGCAAGCTCGCTACCCGGCCGCCCATCGACTTGCCGCCAATAAAAAGGGGAAGGTTTGGATTGAGCTGCCTCTCCAGCTGCACCTGCTGGCGTAGGGCCTCCTGCAAGACGGGCATTCGATCGGGCCCTTGGCGGCGCTCAAGGATGCGCTGCCGTGCCATGTAGGCAAACTCAAAGCGCAGCACCCGCCAGCCGTGTTGCGCCAGGCCGCTGGCGATAGCAGCCATGAAGGGGCTGTCCTGGGGTGATGGTGGAGGTCACTAATTCGAGCCTGGTGAGTTGTGTTGTGGCTGTTTCATCTAGGAGTTTGCTATGAGACTCTTTCATTTGTTTTGAAGTGGCTTAACTGCTAGTCCCAGTGGCGAGGTCAGAGGGGCTGCGGCGACTTCTTGTTATTCATTGAGCCGATCAATGAGTGGATCCTATCCAGTCATCTGCTGCGACCGATCCGGAAACTGTCGAATCAGGCTGCCCGGTGTCAACTACGTAGGCGGGCGCGTTGGCCAAGGTGCTCTACGCGGGACAGCTAGGTGAGCTCAGCAGAGATGCTGAGCTCTTGCTCAACCAAGACAGCATCTGGAGCTTCTGGCTCTGGGCAGATCAGATCAACCGCCTGCCGGGCTGCGCTGATCACCTGCAGCAACACCTTGGGGGATTGGCGCAGCACTGATATCCAGCTGTGGAGATAGGCGGCGTGATTAGAGAGCTCACAGCCGATCTGCAGCCGCTGCCCCAGCAGAACGCTGCCCAGCTCGGCCACAAGCTCCTCGCGGGCATAGCTGCTGGAACCAAAGGCGCCGGATTGATCCCGCTTAAGCCGTGACTCGTGGCCGGTGGAGTGAATGGCCTCGTGGCCCCAGGTGGCATAGAGCGCTGCAGCCCCGTGGAAGCTTTCGCGCAGCGGCAGCTGGATGCGATCGGAGCTGGTGGAATAAAAGGCCCGCTCACCGCCCCAGCTAGCTGGCACCGGCCAAGCAGAGAGAACGTGCTCGGCGCGGGCGATCGGCTCGATCGCTGGCCGGGCTTCTAGGGCCGGCATCCGTGCGGCAATCAAGCCAGCCAAGGCATCGCCCTCGAGATCGCCGGCATTGAATACCGGCACGGGGCGGTAGCTGGCCCAGCTGTGCAGAACCTTCTCGCCATTGGACGCCTCCTTCTCGCTGGAGTGCAGCTGCGGCCGCAGGATGCGGACGGACTTTGAGCCTTTGCGGGGGAAGATGCCCAACTTCTTGGCCTCGGCAAAGCCGCACCAGAAGGGCAGCTCGGCGCCACGCATGGCCATGCCGAGCTCCAAAAGGATTGGATTGCTGCCGCGGTAGGCACGGCCTGTGAGCAGATTGATGTGAACACCGCCGGTGTGGCAATCCCAGGGCTTGCGCCATGGCGTGCTGCCAGCTTCTAGGAGCTCGATGAGATCACGAACCAGCGCTTCTTCTGGCGAAGGACCTGAGCTCTTGCGGCGTGATTTTGGTGATGCGGCCATTGGATAGGGCGCAAAGGACTGGAAGTGACCGCGCCGGTGAGGGCAAGGGCGGCGTTAGCCGCTCGCGTAGCCCTTGCGCCACCTGCGCACACTGAAGTTCCCTGCGCGTACCAAACCCTTGTCCTCCAGGCTCTGTCGCACCGAGAGGTGCGCTCTGTAAACCAGTGCCGACAGGTGCGCTCTTTAGACCAACACCGTTAGGTGCACTTCGCGGGGAAAGAAAAAAAGCAGGCTGCCGATATGGCGACCTGCAGGAGCTCAGATGAGCGCCACCTCCCCAGGGAGCAGAACCCGGCGCTTCTGAGCTGCTGCCAATACCTCTTGGCGATAGAGCTCTTCTCCAGCGGCGCTGAGGGCTGAATCGATGGCATCGATTCGGGCCAGACACTTAGCGATGGCAGGCAGCACCTCCTCTTCTAGAAGGGTAATTTCCTCTTCTCCATAGGGCTGCTCGCTCCAGGTGCGGCGCAGTGGCAGATCACGGCGCCGCAACTGCTCGATGGAGCGCGAAGCGCGATCAAGCAGCAGGAAGGGATCCTCCTCAGGGCGGCAGAACTTGGACTGGGCAGCTTGTGATGCCATGGGATTCGGCGCCAGGTGTGGCGCAGCGATGGGACCGATCCCAGAGGCGTACTGACGCAGGAAGGAAGCACAATGGAGAGGCCCGGAGTAAGCCCCACCGGAAGCCGACCCAGCTAAGGCCAGTCCTCTGCGCAGGTCAGTACAAGGCAGGAGCGATCAAAGACCTCCAGGTCCAATGGAATTGCTGCTTCTCCTGGCTGCACCGGATCAAGTAACCACTGCCCCCCCTGGAGCAGAAGCGGCCGCATCAAGAAGCTGCCCTGGTGGGCAACGACGACAACATGCCCGGAGCTGGGTTCAGCATTGCGGCCGACCACCATGGAGAGGGCAAGCTGGTCAGCGTTGCTGCGGGGTCAAGGTGAGCAGGTTGTCAGAGCGGTTGTAGCTATAACTGGCGCGGGTATTTGCTTGCGTCTTGGCTGGTTGCTTTTCCATGGCGTCGTAGTGAGCGCGCATGGCCTTAAGACGCTCCTCATAGCCGGGATGGGTTGACTCGGGCTCGGTAATCGAGCCATCACCGACGGAGCGGTGCATGAACTCAAGCTCTTGCTGGCAGACACGGCCGGGGTAGCCAGCGCGGCTGAGCATGGTGGCGGCATCACGGTCAGCTTCCAGTTCCAATTCGCGAGAGCGTTTCAGTTCTCCAAGCTTCATTTGCTCCTCTGGCTGGCCTTTGAGGTTGTGATTTAGGTGATAGCTCTGCTCAAAGATGTGATGGCGTCTGATGTGCGCGATCTCGTGAGCCACCGTGCATGCCAAATAACCGGTGTGGGGGCCGTAGGCGCGGAAGGTGGCACGGGGTATTACTACGGTGCCGCTGGACGCCGCCCAACCCTCGATATCGCCAAGGGTGTAACCCTGGCGCATCAGTTCGTCCCAGCCATTGCCATAGCGTTGGTAAGGGTTGAGTTGGGTAAACATCTGACACTGATCAGGCTTGCAGAGGCCCCGTTGCTCGGCCAGTTGGGCGGTGTAGCTACCGCTAGCCACCATGAAAGCGATCGGCTGGCTGCCTAGATCGTTGCCACGGCTGCCAAGGCAATCGCAATGCTTTTTTTGACTGGAACTGCCATGACTCAAGGCTCCAACAGATCAAGCAGTCGCCCAGCTTCATCGACCAGGCGGTGGCGCTTGCCCGTGCTGCGGGCGCGGGCCTGAGCAGTGCGGTAAGCATCGGCCTGGTTGTGCTTTTCCTGGAAGCGCTGCCAGTGGCCAAATTGGTCTTGCCACTGGATCACGATGCGGATCATGGTTAGACCGCTGGGTAACTGCAGCCAGCATCAGCGCTGCAAGCACCTAGCCACGCAACCCTCCTGCGAATGACAAACCTCAGCTCAGCTGCTGGCGCAGGGCCTCAAGAGCCTTCTTCTGGGCCCGCTGCGCCGCTAGGCGCACCTCACGGTGCGACACCGACATGGCGCTGATTTGCAGCTGCTCCGCTGCAGAAAGATCGGTTGTCCTGAGGAAGAGGCCTGAAGCGAGCCAAGCCTTCGGCTTGGATCAAGACAGGTGTTCAGTGATCTGCTGTATCCGGTCATTCCCTTGCATGGCTTCTAGAAGGAGCTCCTCCCAGTCATCTGGAGGTTGACCTCTGGTCAGCATGGCCTGGAACACCCGATAGGCATCGCTCTTGCTGCCGTAGGCGCGCTTGCTCAGCTGGTCGTTAACCCAACCGAGCACGATCACCTTCGAGTGGCTGTGAAACCGAAAGAACAGACGGTATTGCTGGAAGAATTTCGCCCTGCGCCAGTGCCGATACTCGTTGCCCAGGGTTGATCCCTGCTGAAACTCCTTGCGGCTGGGGTCCTGGGGGATGTCGTGGAGCATCAACCTGGTTATCGCCGCTAGGTGCTTGCTGGCGGCCTTGCTTCCATACCCCTGGCAATCCTTGCGGCGGAGGGCCTCCACTTCCGTGATCAGTGCCTCCAGTTGATCGAGGAACAGCGGATGCGCATGCACTCGCCAGCCGTTGATCACGAGTGCCTCGGTATTCGTCTGGCCCGCCATCAAACGGTGACGTTTGTGGCCAGGTCGCCCGCGCAGTCATCGTCGTCTGGCAGCGGTGCATCGAGATTCACCTCAATCCCGCCCACCAGCTCCTGCAAGCGGCCCGCCAGATTCGCCGTGATGGGTAAGAGACGCTCGGGATGGGCGGCGATGTCCTCCTGCAGCAGCGCCAGGAAAGGGGCCAGCGCCGGATCGTCTTCTACAGGCTCAGGACAGAGGCGCTGCAGCACCACTTCGCCGTTGGCGCGGATGGCATAACAGATCCGATCGCGCTTGCGCAGCCCCAGGGCCCGCCGCACCGGCTGCGGCACGGTGGTCTGGTAGCGGTCGGTGAGAGCTGATTCCACCTCCTGAATCAGTGATTCCCCAGCGGTGGCAGCCGGAGAAGAGGCGGGGGAAACAGCCATGGGGCACGCCAAGAGCATTGCACCTATGGTAATGCAACTGCATTGCCATAGGTGCTGGGCGGGGCCTCAGCCCCCGACTGCCAGCTGCTGGCGCAGAGCCTCAAGCGCTTTCTTCTGGGCCCGCTGCGCCGCTAGGCGCACCTCACGGTGCGACACCGACATGGCGCTGATTTGCAGCTGCTCTGCCGCCTGCCGGAGTGAGAGCCCCTCAAGGATGGTGAGCCGCAGGGCGGTGGCTTGAGCTGCAGGCAGCTGATCTACAAGCTGCTCCAGCGCCAGATCATCAGCGGGCCCGGCTACTTCTTGCTCGGGGCTGGCCAGCTGATCGAGCAGGCACGGCTCGCCAGCGGCGTGGCCATCAAGGCTGATATGACCCAGGGGGCACTGACCCTGCTCATGCAGTCGGCGTGGGATACGCACCAGCCGCACCCGATCACGCAGGTGATGCTGCAGGGCACCGGAGATGCAGCGGCGCAGATAAGGCTCAGCCGGCTCACCTGCTTTGCAGCGCAGCACAGAGCGGAGCAGGGCTTCTCTGGCTACCTGGATCAGATCCTCCCGCTCGACCAAAGGGAAGAAGCGGCGGGCTACAGCTGAGGCAACGGCATCTGTCCCGCGTCAAGCCCCTTGGCCTATTGGCGTCAATCAAGTTGGCCGGTTAGGGGAACTGATCGCCTCCCGGTTGTCGCCGGCGACAACCGGGAGGCGATGACGCTGGAGGCGACACGAAAACTGAGCTACCCATCAGTCCGAGCCATTGCCAGCACTGACTTCCTCTGATCGGCACCAGGCGACAACCACGTTGGCCGGTTAGGCGCCGAGACCTCCGCTGAACCTTGCCCTGGAGCGCACGAGCCGGCGGACCCCAGAGTCCGCCGGCAGCGCGGAGCTCCCCACCGGGACCTGGCGCCATTGGCGCCAGGTTGTCGCCGGACGACGATCTCCCGGGCTGTTCTCCGCTTCTCTACGGCTGCTGTGGCTGTTGGCTGCCGCTGCGCCGGCTTGCCTGGGCGCGGCGGTGGCTGTCGCCGCTGATCTCGATGATGTGGCAGTGGTGCACCAGCCGGTCCACCGCCGCCACGGTCATTGAGCTGCTTGGGAAGATCTCATCCCAGGCGGTGAACGGCTGATTGGCGGTGATCAGCAGCGATCGGCGCTCGTAGCGGTGGCAGATCAGCTCAAACAGCACGCTGCTCTCCTGTTCATCCCGCCGCACGTAGCCGATGTCATCGATCAGCAGCAGCGGGTAGCGATCCAGCCGCTCCAGCGCTGCCGGCAGGTTGTACTCGGCGCGGGCCTTCTGCAGCTCCTGCACCAGGCTCGTGGCGGGATAGAAGCGACAGGCCTGATCCAGACCGATCTGCGCCAGGGCGATGCCGACCGCCAGGTGTGTCTTGCCCACACCGCTGGGGCCGAACAGCAGCACGTTCTCGCCCCGCTGCAGCCACTCGCTCTGGCGGCTCAAGGCCTCCAGTTCCTGCCACCGGTGGGTCTCGATCCGGCCGCCATGGTCGTAGTCCGCCAGCGCTTTGCTCCAGGGCAGATGGGCCGCGCGCAGCAGCCGGTGCTGGCGGGCCTGCTGGCGTTGCTCCACCTCCTGCTCGCACAGGGCATAGAGAAACTGACTGTGGCTCCAGCCCTCGCCCTCAGCCTGCGAGGCGATGCTCTGCCAGTGGCAGCGGATCCATGCCAACCGCAGCTGTCGCAACAGGATCGGCAGGGCGGCTTCCGCCGCCTGGGGCCGCGGGATGGAGGGCAAGGAGGTCGTCATAGCTCTGCAGCGTGTGTTGGGAAATGCGTTGTGGCGGGTGGGGGCGATGGGGCGGCAGCCGGAAGCGTTGCTGCAGCGCCGCCAGCGATAGCCCCTGCCGTTGGTGGGCCTTCTCGAGCCAGGCGAGCACTGGCTCGTAGCCGGCCACTCGGCAGCCGACATACAGCGCCTCGACCATCAGCCGAGCGGCGGCGTCGCGATCACCGCTATTGCGCAGCTGCTGCCACAGCTGCCACCAGCGCTCATCGGGGAACAGCTCCCGCTGGTAACGGCAGTGCAGCAACGCCCGGGGTTTGCGCCTGAGCGCATCGATCAGATGCTCCAGATCAATGCTCCACGCCCGCCCATGGCGCTCGATGCCGCCGTGGCGCCGCGCCAGTTCGCAGGCGATCTGCCGGCCCAGAAGCAGCTGCAGACGGTCGTGATAAATCCGCACCGTCAGCCGCTGGTCGATCAGCCGCGGCGGCACCGAATACACCACCCTGCGCACCTCGATCGTGCTGGTGCGCCGCACCGTGAGCTGCTCGATGTCGTAGTCGGCAAAGCGAAAGCGCGGCAGCGGCCGCAGCGCCGTTTTCTCCTGCTCCAGCCGGACCAGCCGCGGTCGGTTGTATTGCTCGAGCACCGCAGCTAGGAAGGCCTGGTACGCAGCCAGCGACTCAAAATCGCTGCTGCCGCGCAGCAGCAGCGCCTGCTCGATCCGCCGCTTGAGATGGCCATGGGGACTCTCCACACGGCCGTTCTCATGCGCCACCCCCAGGTTGTTGCGGCTGTAGGCAAGGCCGTAATGACTGCACAGGGCGTGGTAACGGCGGGTGATGTCGGCTGAAAAACTGCCGTTGCGGTTACGGCACGCCGCCGACAACCGGTCGGTGCGCAGTTCATCTGGCACCCCACCGCAGGATGCCAGGGCGTTCTGCAACCCCTCGGAGAGGGCGACGAAACTCTCGCCGCCCTGCACCACCTGCGCATAGCTCCAGCCGCTCCATGCCAGGCGGTAGTGGAACAGCAGATGGGGGAACGCCTCGCCAGCGATCGTCACCTCCACCCCCTTGAGTTGGGTGAAGTCACAGAAGGCGATCTCGCCGGGCTCGTAGCTCAAAGGGAAGATCACCTCTGGATCCGGGCCATGCAACGCCTTCCACTCCCGCACCCGCCTTTGCAAGGTCCGTTGCAGAGGAATCCAGTCGACATCGGGCTTCTGCCGCTGCAGGTGCTCCAGCAGAGTGATCGGTGTCAACGCTGGTGCATGTTGCAACAGCGGCACCAGCTCCTCCTCCCAGACGCCCTCCAGCGGATCGGGCCGGGTGCGGCCACGGAGCTGGTTCGCCCTGGGCTGCAGCTGGTTCCTCTCAATCCGGCGGGCGCTGCGCACTGAGATGCCAGCCGCTGCGGCAGCAGCCTCCTGGCTGCTGCCACCTCGTCGTTTCGTCATGTACAGGTTGCGTTGGTGACTGGTCAGTGGTGCCGGCATCCCCTGGTCCCTGCGCATCGGCACCAGGCTCTCCAGCACTCACCCCACCGGCCAACGAGCTTGTCGCCGACCGGCCAACTTCATTGTCGGCAGACAGGCATCAGCCAGGGAAAGGTGCTGGAGGACCAGGGCATCACGGGCACGGAGGGCAGAGCGGGAAAGCGGGGCAGCCATCTGGGGACGGCAGAGAACCCCACCCCCAACGGCCAGCCGCAGGGATGTGACAAGGACGCCCCACCGGGGCGCATGGCCCGATCCTTGACGCAGCGCGAGGAATGGACGAGGGATTCAGGTGGGTGTTTGACGGCCTGGTGGCAACCCCGGTCTCGATGTCGAGGAGGCGCTCAGCTGTAGCTGAGGAACTCCTCTATCGACATGCCGATGTCTTTGGCGATTTGGCGTAGCAGCGGCGGTGCAATGTCGCGCCCTTTATGCGCCGGAACCGTCGTGCAGCGGCCTTTGGGATCACGGAACTGCTGGTGGGAGCCGCGCTGGCGAACCACCTCAAACCCCAGCTTCTTGAGGATGTCTGCAACCTCCGATGGCTTGAGAACAGGCGTTGACCCCACCGTTCAAGCCGCCACGGAAATTTGCTGCAGACCGACAAAATCACTTTCCAGAGTCGGTTCGCCATCCTCCAGGAGCATGGAAATCACCTCCTCAAGGTTGGCCTGCAACTCATCAAGGCTTTCCCCCTGGCTGTGAGCCCCGGGGAAGCCGGGGACGTAGCCCACCAGGAGCCCGGTCTCAGGGCAGCGCTCAATCACCGCTGAAAACGTGTGCATGGTGGTGGACTCCGTTTGACCATTCTGCTGCGGATAGCCCAGGGATGAAAGATCCCTGCCACCCGGACCTGCCGGCATGGCCTGTGGTGAACGACCGGCTGACCTTGCATTTGGCACAACTCCGCGGAAGCGTTCCGCTACAGCCAGGGAGAGGTGCTGCAGCACTAGGGCATCGCGGGCACGGAGGGCAGAGCGGGAAAGCGGGGCAGCCATCTGGGGACGGCAGAGAACCCCACCCCCAACGGCCAGCCGCAGGGATGTGACAAGGACGCCCCACCGGGGCGCATGGCCCGATCCTTGACGCAGCGCGAGGACTGGACGAGGGAATCAGGTGGGTATTTGACGGCCTGATGGGAACCCAACACCCCAAACCTCATCTGGCTGCTGACCGGATCAGAGCAGAAGCCCCAGACTGGATTCATGGCACTCAGCGTCGATGAGTAAAGCCATCGTCCTATGACTAACGGCGATCATTCGCCGCGAGGAGGAGGTCAACGTGGCCTTATGGCCTGAGATCAGCACCGTGAGCTGAAGAAACTCCGTGAAAACCCCTGCGCAAGAGGGGGGGGAGCGCCCGATTCGTGGGCACTTTTATTGCAAGCAGCCTAAATCTAGATCAATTAAGCTTATACTGCCTGCAAAAGACTCCATGGCGTGGACGTAATTCATATGCAGTTCAGACCTGCTAGTTCCTACAAAGCAAGCGGCTCCCGAGATTAATTTACGAGTTACGTATATCGCTTGTATGCAGATCCTTTTTTTGAGATGCGGACCTCGTAACTTCCACCTCGCTCTCCCGTTCCCAGCACTCGGCTCAAACGGCTATTGCCCAGTTTCAGCTCTTCCAAGTCAAGTTCTACTTCTGCGTCCCTTGGTTGTTGCCACTTGCCACGAACCTCCTCTTGCATTTGCTCGATACGAGAAAGCCTCTCGTTGAGCTCTGCAATTCTGGCGACATCAACGGGACTAGAAAGTCTTGCTTCAACGATCACCCCTGAAGAGCTGAGTATCTCAATCTTCTGCCCACGAAGAGCAGCATGAAGACCCCTCAGCCTCTCCTCTATCCTTTGAAGCTCAGCAAAATCTGTAGAGTGCACAGGGACCAACTTCATAGTAGGTTCTAGTTATTATGTCACAATCTAGAAAAAGTGCGTGGTTCGACTTTTCTGGCGCTATCTTGAGCCCACTTTTGCGCGGCTGAGCATACGAAGATGGAGTGCCATATACCAATCCGGGCAAGAGCTGCAAGTCTAACCACCACCCAACAGAAAGGCTCTGCGCAAATCGGCATCTGGATTTGCAAATCCTAGATTCTCTATAATGTGTTGAACCATGCATTAGATGCTTGCCCCTATTGTCTCAGCCGCTTAGCCAGAAGGGGTACGCATGAAAATATTTGCAATTCACCTGCCAATTTACGCTGCTTCAAGCATTAAATCGGTAGATCGGCTAAGTTATCAAGTCTTTGGTCGGCGATGTTCGGGGCTAGCAAAGTCATCTATGATCAATAAATACTCAGACTAATCAGCTAATGTCGGGTATAGATCCTTTGACGTGCTCGGAAGATCAGCTGATCTCTCAGCCAAATACTCCTGACGGAGAATCCCGGACAAGCCCATCACTACAGGTGGCTGGATCGGCTTGAGCTGCTGGGCGGTGGCTTCTAGAAAAGCCACCAGGATTGTGATCAGCAAGATGTAGTCGCGCAGAGCTTGGTCCAATGGACCATGGGCCGTTGGCGGCTGGGCTGCTAGCACCGTCTCCAACGTCGCCCAGAGGGGATTAGCGCGGGCAAGCACGTAGACCTCCGCTAATCGAGAGCTGTGCACGGGGTCGGAAAGGGAGGCTGATTCGGCCGAGTGGGCAAAGGCGTTGCGCAGCTTGCGGAGGGCATTCAGGGCCTTCTCCACGCCGGCATCAATCAAGCCCAGCCGCCGGGCCAGTACAACCTTGGCGCCGATGGAGCCAAGCGGGCGATCAGGCAAAAACAGGCCATCATTGTTGGCAGTTGCTGGTGCCAGCACCGCCTGGAGCAGATTCTCCAGGGCTGCATCTACGCGAGCCACCCCCACGAGCACCGCACCACGGCCACGCTCCTCGAGCATCTGCAGCGCGATGGTCTTAGCGGCCTGTGCTGCGACGAAATCAGGGGAGAGATGCGATTCCGGAGTGGCCATTCAACTGAGAGCAGCAGGCCTATCTTCGTCTTTCGCACGGGAAATAGCTACAAAGACGATGGGGCAGGCAACAGTGAGTTCGCTGCATTTCACGGCCATGCAACTTATTCAAATTGAATGGAACGACTGGAATTTCTACTGCCCGGCATCCGGTAAGCCTGTCTTTAAGAAGACGGGAGAGCCCAATGCCTCAACGGTGCGGGGCTTCTGGTGCCACGAGGTGCCGGACAAACCCAAACTGCTTTGCGAAGAGCTACAGGTCGAGTGGGCTGCCTATGTCTCCATTCAGAACGCGCTCAACGAAGGGGTCGACGTGGTGGCTTTCCTAAAGAGTGTGGACGAACCGGGCTATGTGGCATTCGAGATCAATAATGCCGGCTCCTTTTATGGCCCTATGAGCAGAACTACCTGGACGGTGCTTGACCTCAATTTCAAGGAGGATTTATGAATTCACGTAACAGAGCGACGTCACCGCCAACAACTGCGGATCTGTTGGCAAGCTACGCCGAACGCATTGGCCAGCCGATGCCCCATGGCCTCATCCCTACTGATCTGGAGATGCAGTGGATGGGACAATTGCTCTTTGGCAGTGGTGTTGCTCTGGAGGATCGGCCCTACCGAGTGCAACCCGATGTAGACGACTTCTTGCTAGAAGCAATTGAAGGCCACTTCGCTATTGGATTCTGGGGCCATGGCATTCAAAGTCACGCATTTTATATCCAAAGAGTAGAGCCATGGTGTCGAATCTATCTAAGAATTCCGTATGGGGGAATCTATTCAGATCATCAGGCGCAAGCTATTGACCTTCATCGGGTACTGCTCTGGTTGCCTGAATTTCTCAGAGAAGCCAGAAGCAAATGCCGCCATTTGAAACTAGTAGATTCAATGGGAGATGGGCAGCTGCGAGTGGAAAGCGATGACGGAGAGGTCTTCGAATGCCACTACAATGCTATCAAGATGGCAAGCAAATTGAACAGAATGTCCGATCTTTTCGGGGGCAACGGCACTGCGCCTACCCATTAAATTGCTTAGCCATCTAGGCCTATGCCTTTATTCAAGGAAGACAAGAGATGTGCAGGAAAATCAACTTCTCTTGAGCTGCTGCTCGGGTGGCAATTCGGCATGGAGCTTCTTCAGGCTGCTAAGGCTAATTGTGCGCACACCGCGATTGTTCGGAGTACGGGCGACAACCCAGGCATTACTGGCTGGGCCTCCGTAGATGAGCTCCAGAGATGTGCGCCTTATCCGCACAACCAGTAATAATCCTTCTCCACCATAGATAGGGATGTATGAGCCCTTGCCGCTGGTGCGAATTTGAACTGGCTCGCCTACCGCGGTCTCTGCATCAAAGTGCTTGGTGTTTCCAGGCAATAACTTAAGGCCAAAGGCATCGGCAGCTAGAAACTCACCTGGCGTGCCGACGCAGAAGCCAGATGGCGTACATGGTCTTCCATCACATTCCTCGCTGAGTTCATCACAAATCTTGTAGAGCCGATTGAGGAGTTGATGAATCCGTTTGGCATTGGCCATTGCTTAAGACGATTGATCTCCGCTTTTATTTGGAATGGTGATGAACGGGGATGGCTTACCGCTGTAGGTGATTACGACGCGTTTTTTGGCACGGGTGGCGGCCACGTGCAACAGGGATCGTTCCTGCTGTTCAAAGAGCTCGCGTGACAGCTGATCAGGGCGCTGATCGAGTTCAAAGCGGTATGGCATCTGGGCTGCATCCAGCCCGGGGAGAAACACCTGATCAAATTCCAGCCCTTTGACCCTGTGCATGGTGGCTAGCCGCAGTGCGGGATCGCTGGGGTCATCGGATTCATCAGCATTGATCACCCGCGTGGCGAAGCCCTCTTTCTGCAGGTTGTCGTTGAGTTTGTCGACAGCCGCATTCGTGCGGGCTGTGACGCAGGTGGCAGCCAGTCTGCCCTGCTCCTGCTGGATCTGGCGCAAGGTTGCCGCTAAGAAGCGTTGCTCCTCGGCGGGATCCTCAAAGGCTTCGATCAGCGGCGCATCGCCATGCAGCAGCGACCGATAGTCGGTGGCGGGATCCAGGCCACCATCGAGGTCGTCGAAATCGAGACCATGCAACACCGCGGTAGCCCAGGCGCGAGTTTCCTCTGTGGTGCGGTAATTGATGCGCAACTTGCGGGATCGGCCGCGGATCTCGATTCCGCAGCGGCTCAGCACAACTGGTTTTCCATAGATTCGTTGATGGGGGTCACCCACGATGAACAGATCATTGGAATGGGCCACACCGACGAGGGTGCGCAACAGCGAAAAGCCCGCAACATCCAGATCTTGGGCTTCATCAACCACCACAGCGGCATAGCGGGCATCTAATCCTGATTCCCGAATCAGATCGGCAGCAGCCTGTTTGGCTTCCTCGGGCTCCCACAGACCCCTCTGACGCAGTTCCATGCGCATGGCGTCGAAGACCGGCCAGATCTGGGCGCGGTTCTGCCGGGTGAGGCGGGTGCCCCGGCCCACGCGTCGAGCGGAGAGATAGTTGGGTTGGGTGCGGCAGCCATTGGCAAGGACCACCTCCTTCCACTCTTCTTGGTAGAAGCGCTGGTCGAGGCCCAGAGATGGGTCGGCGACAGCCATCGCCAGGTCCCAGCAAGCTTTGCGGGCGCTCTCGTTGAACACCCGAACCGGAAGGCCCTGGCCTTTGAGGAAGGTGCTGACCCAGCCATCGAGATGGATCACCTCCAGCCGCTGCAGCTCCTCAGGGCTGCAGATCTTGGTGAGGCTGCTGCGGATGTCGGTGGCCAGATTGCGGGTGTAGGTCGTGAACAGGACCCTCCCGGTAGCCCCTGAATCAATCAACTGTCGCGCCAACCAACGGGCCCGGTGCATCGCCACCACGGTCTTGCCAGTGCCCGCTCCGCCTAGAACACGCACTGGGCCGCTCCAGTCCCGTTCAACCAGACGGCGCTGGCTGGGGTGCAGGAAGACCCGCCATTGCTCCAGGGGTGCGGCGAGCATTGCTTCCAGCTCATCGTCATCGGTGATCACCAAGAACTCAGCCTTGCTCTCGGGAGTCGCTAAGGCGGCGGCCAGATCATTGGGGTCGATGTGAGCCGGGCGCTGCCGCTCGAGCTCCTCGATCACGCTCTCAATCGGACGGCCTTCTGCGAGGAGGATCAGGCCGTCCACGCAGTCCTTGGGCACCCACTCGATCAGGCGGCTGAGGCTCTCATCACTGCTGACGGCACGCACCGCCGGCAGGAGAGCCTCCGGTACGCCCAGCAGCATCAGTTTGTCGTCGTCACAGTGGGCAAAGAGGGACGACGAGTTGGCAGAAGCCACTTGTGTGGCCTCCGCTGGCTGGATTGCAGAACCGGATTGTGCTAGCGCTTCACTAACCGCCGCTGCGATGGCATCGCCCACCGCCACCTCAGCGGCTTCCACGTCGACCACCTGCAGGGCCCCATTGACCCGGTTGACATGGCAGGTGCGACGCCGGGCCCATTGATAGGCGTCGTCGTGCTTATCGATCCAAAGCAGCACGTAGGTGTCGCCCTCCTCTGGAGCTCGCACGATGCAGCGAATGTCCTGATCCACCCGGAGTGATCGGATCATGGGATCCTTGCCGCCCTCGATTCGCTCGTAATTGAGACCGGTACTCCGGGGGTTATCGCGAAACTTGGATACAAACGAAGCCGCCTTGCTGCGTCCCTTTTCAGGCAGCTTGTTCAGCGCTTTGAGGAAGTCGCTGGAGAGGGCAACGGTGAGGCGTGGCTCGCTCATGGGGTAGGCACGGTGGCGGTTGTTTGCAGGGCGTCGCGGATGGTGGTGGCTGTTGTATCAACAGCGGTGAGGTCAGGGGGATCATCGATGGTCCAGCAACGCCAATCTGCAGTTTCAAAGCAGGGGCGCTGCGCTGCATCCAGGATCACCGCCAGCTGCTGATCCGGCCAGGCCAATTCGGCTTCCGCCAAGACTTCTCCCTTGGGCCCCTCGAGCTCATACCCCAGCTCCGGCAGTGCCAATGCGTCTTTGAAGATGAAGGGTTGCAGGGCGCCCAGCAACGGCTGGCAACTGGGATGGGTGAACCGGATCAGCTCCTGCCAGGCGATGTCCTCCTGCGAGAGAGCCGATCCAGCCTGCGCTGCTGCTGCAGCGGCCACCCCTTGTACCCAAACCTCGTAGGGCTCAAGGGAAGGCGATTGCTCTGCTCCGCCCCAACCCGGCGCAGAGATCAGCCCATGGGGGATGAAC
>Ga0247841_10007847_pt1 | contig 15644 bp, 10 predicted proteins | sample LaCruzMarch2015__2_FD_192410 | JGI IMG/M metagenome (GOLD analysis project Ga0247841, IMG submission 192410) | Freshwater microbial communities from meromictic Lake La Cruz, Castile-La Mancha, Spain - LaCruzMarch2015_18m | ecosystem: Environmental > Aquatic > Freshwater > Lake | place: Spain...
AGAGGTGACCGTCGAAATCTGCAGGATGTGCCATCCGGTCTACACGGGCAAGAAGCAGGGTGAGGCCAGAGGCGGGCGTATCGAGCGATTCCGCAAGCGCATGGCAGCCGGAAAGACCAAGGAAACAAAGTGAGAGAGCGATAGCACTCACACGTATCGAGTGCTATACTTTTTGCATGGATGAACGGCAGGGAAAGCTCCTCGTGGCGATCATCGACCAATTCATTGAAACAGCGCTCCCTGTAGGGAGCAAACGTCTTCTCGAAGCAGGGGAATTCTGCTGTTCCTCGGCGACGCTGCGTAGCGAAATGGCACGACTGGAAAATGAAGGGTTCCTTCTGCAACCGCACGTCTCGGCCGGTCGCATTCCCACAGCTCAGGGGTACCGCATGTACGTGCGCGAGTATCTGGAGCCGTCACGCCACGAAATTGTCGTGCGCAAGCGCTTCGAGACGCTCAAAGAGCAGTACTTCAAGCGCAAGGATCAGGAGCGTGTGTACGAAGCCGTGTCGCTGCTTGCCCACATGATTCCGGATGTCGCGTTCGCGAAGGTTCCGCACAAGTCGCAGGTGTACTTTCTGGGGCTGAGCAATGCGCTCAAGCAACCGGAGTTTCAGGGTGACCCGAGGCTTGTGAGCGGGGTGGCGGAGGTTCTCGAGGAACATCTCAGCGCCATCCTCGGACGTATCGAGGTGGATGAAGAGGTGCGCTACTATATCGGTGACGAGCACCTGCTCCCCCAGATTCCGAGCTGCAGCCTGATCGTGACGGAGTACCAGATTCGCGGCGAGAAGGGTGTCATCGGAATCCTCGGTCCCATGCGGATGGATTACTCCTATAATACCGTCGCTCTGGAACTCGCAGCCGATCTTCTCCGCTCACATTGATTTCAATGCCTACTGTTCTCCTCAAGATCCGGCCGGCTCTCGAAAACGAGCGAGGGCCCTTGTATATGGAGTCGATGATTGCCGCTCTCCATTCCCTCAAGGGGCACGAAGCGCGTGTGTCATTCGAAATCGGCGTGGGACGGGATCGCAAGATCGCGCTCTTCGTCCGTGCCGACGAAGAAACCGTCGGGCTCATCGAGAGCCAGATCTACGCGCAATTTCCCGATGTCGATATCGAAGCGCTGCCCGAGGATCCTTTCATTGCTTCAGAGGATGAAGAAGCGGTTTCGGCCGATCTCACCCTCCATGCGCCGGATGTCTTTCCCATCAAGCGTCACCCGCAGTTCGACGACATGCTCGCGCGGGTCAACATCGATCCCATTGCCGGCATCACCTCTTCGCTTGCGCGGTATCCTTTCGCTGGGATGCGCGGGCATATCCAGATCGTCCTGTATCCGCTCAGCGGCAGTTTCCGCACACGGGCGCTCTGTTTTCTGCCTCTTCTCCAGAAAGGTCTGCCGTCGCTCTCGCGCCGCTACGCGAATTTTTACACACGCATCGTGCTCGCGCGCGGGTGGCGGCGTCTTGCGTACTGGCCGCTCTCGATGCTGCTCGGAGGATTCCGGGCTTCGCCGCTCTTTCGCAAGGTCCGGGCCTCGACAATCGACCTGCTCGAGCGTTCGCAGGAGGATGAAGAGCGCGAGGGCGAGCGCATCGCCGGACGCACGCACGATCGTGAAGACACGGTCTCGGGTGCCGTCGACAAAGTGAATCGCCTGCTCTTCACCAGCAATATCCGCGTGAGCGTCATCGCCCCGAAGGGTAAATCTGTGGAAGCAGGGCGCAAAGTGCGCGAGATCGTGGGGAGTTTCCGCCAGTTCTCGCTGCCGCACTCAAATGCGTTCTCCTCGTTCCCCGAGCGCACGTCTGCCACGATTCCTTTCGGTTTTGCCGTGCAGCCGTTCGTCCTCTCCGTGGAGGAGGTGGCGACCATGTGGCACATGCCGACTCTGCTCGTGCAGACGCCGAATATCGATTGGGTGCTCAGTAAAAAGCTCGAACCGCCGGTCAATCTGCCGTTGCCGGGGATTTCGGATCCGCCCGAGACGCTCACGGTCCTCGGCGAGTCGGTGTACCGCGGGCAACGGTCCAAGTTCGGCATCCGTCTCGATGACCGGCGCCGCCACATGTACATTCTGGGTAAAACGGGCATGGGCAAATCGACGCTGCTCGAAAACATGATCTTCTCCGACATTCAGGCGGGGAAGGGAGTGGGGGTCATCGATCCGCATGGCGATCTGGCCGAGGACGTTCTGGAGTTCGTGCCCAAGAGCAGGAGCAACGACGTGGTGATCTTTGATCCGTCCGATCGTGATTTTCCGATTTCCTTCAATGTGCTGGATTGTCCCAATCCCGATCACCGCGTGTTGGTGGCATCGGGCCTCATGAGCGTCTTCACCAAGCTGTGGCCGGGGATGTTCAGCGGACGCATGGAGCACATTCTGCGCAATACGCTGCTCGCGCTTCTCGAATTTCAGGGGTCCTCGATGCTCGGGATCATGCGCATGTTCGCCGACGATGTGTACCGCAAAAAGGTCGTGGCGCGCGTCACGGATCCCATGGTGAAGAGCTTCTGGGAGCAGGAGTACGCGACGTGGAACGACAAATACCGCACCGAGGCCACGGCGGCGATCCAGAATAAGGTCGGCCAGCTGCTCTCGACCCCGCTCATCCGCAACATCGTGGGGCAGGTGAAGAACGGCCTCGACATCCGTCATGCGATGGATACGGGCAAGATCGTCATCGTGAATCTGAGTAAAGGAAAGCTGGGTGAAGATACCTCCGCCTTTCTCGGTTCCATGCTCGTCACCAAATTCCAGATCGATGCCATGAGCCGCGCGGACGTGCCCGAGGCGGAGCGTAAGGATTTTTACCTCTACGTGGATGAATTTCAGAATTTTGCCACGGAATCCTTCGCTACCATCCTCTCCGAGGCGCGCAAATACCGCCTCAACCTCACCATGGCCAATCAGTATGTGGCGCAACTGCTCATTGGTGAGGGCAAAACAACGCTCAAGGATGCGGTCTTCGGCAACGTCGGTTCCATCTTCTGTTTTCAGGTGGGCTCGGATGACGCGGAGGATTTGAGCTTGCAGTTCGAGGAGCTGGCCATGCCCAAAGACATTCTCAGCCTGCCCAAGTACCACGCCTACGTTCGTCTGATGATCGATGGCGTGCCCTCGAAGCCTTTTTCCGTCACCACGCTCCCGAACCCGCCCGTGGAGCACGACGCGAAGCGTCTGGAGATTCTGTTCAAACTCTCGCGTGAGCGCTACACCGAAAAGAGGGCGGTGGTCGAAGAGAAAATCAGCAAGTGGGCCGTCAGTTCTTTCGAGGCCGCAACGCAGGCCAAGTCAGGCGAGAAGGCCAAAGAGAAAGAAGAGGAAGAAGTGAAGAAGGCGAAGAAGAAGGGGATGAGCCTCAAGGACTACCGCGCGTGGCGCGATCGCGAGATGTGGACCAACGAATATAATTCGCTCCGCAAGAAGCAGATTCTGGGCGAGGCATTCACGCCCGATGAAGAGAAGCTGCAGAAGGATCTCGAAAAGAAGCTCGAAATGAGCGGGGGAGTGCCGCCTTTAAGCAAGGCGCTGCAGGAGCTCAAAGACCGCAAGGGACATTCCTGAGACCTGTCTCAAATTGTCACTAGTTAAAATCCATCGGACAGCAGCAGAATTGTTGCTGTGTTTCTTGGCTGAAGAGTTGAGCGAAAAAATGGAAAAATCGTGAGAGAGAACTTTGCGATGGTGATGGGCTTAGGAGAATTTTCTTTCCCATGCTGCATTCCTGATGGGCGCCAATGAGTATGCAGTTTTGTGGGCATGAAGAAAGTGAGGTGATTGTGGGGCAGCTGACAGTGCAATCTGATGCGTTTGCATAGAGCAACTCATTTCCGCACTCTGTGGCAGGGAGCGCCTCAGAGCATGCATTGCTGCAACACCAGACCCAGGGTTCATCAGAGAATCCTGTACACTCTTTCAGGCATTGAATGGCGGAGACGAATGGCTGAGGGCAGAGTCCTTCGGGGGTGGAATCGCATTGGCCATGGTTGCAGCACCAGATACTGGAAACCGTTTCATCTGTGGCAGAATCTGATTGCTGCAGGATCGAAGTGATTTCCTGAGACAGATCGTTCTCAGAAATCGGATTTTCCTCTGCATCAAGCATGGAGGATGGAGAAACTGCTTCATTACCAAATGGAGAACCAGGAGAACCCGTTGCGTTTTGTTGAACTGTTTCTGTGGATGGTTCTTCAGCTGCGCCCATGACCGCGGGATATTGGTCAGCCGATGTCCCTTCGGTCGCGGCAGAGGGCTGAAGAGGCGGGATGGGGAGGGCGGCTCCCTGATCAGCAGGATTGGTCGTGGTTCTTCCTGTTTGGTTCTCTTCATTGGATTCTACGGAAGTTGGGATACCATCGGACTGCCCTTCTTCTGTGGTTGGTGGCAGGAAGGAGTTTTCTCCTTCGCCATTTTGGAGAGACGGTATTCCATCGGTTTGTTCCGTTCCTATTTCTGCAGAAGGAGGCAGGAGAACATTTTCTCCTTCTTCACCGTTGCTCTGGTGGAGAGTCGGAATCCCATCGTTTTGTTCTTCTTCTGTTTCCGTCGAAGGAGGCGGGAAGGGGTTTTCCTCATCCGGAGCGGATGGATTGAGGATGGGCATCGACGGGTTCTCCGTTCCTTCCGGCTCCTGTTCTGGCGCCGCCGTTTCATCGAACGGAATTCCTGCTGGTTGGCATTGAGTGAGGCACTCTGTCTCGGTGGCAAAGAATGTCCCGGCACATTCCTCTTCGGGCAGCGACGAACAAGGAGTCTGTTCCGTTTCACAGCAGAATACGAAGGGAGTGGAAGACATTGAAGACTCATCTTCTATTTCTTCATGAGGAATAGAAACTGAAGGATGAATGAATATCACTGCAAGCGCGAGGAGGAGAGCGAGGCCGAGGAATGGGAGAAGGCGGCGGAGCATGAGAAGAAGAGTTACCGATCAGTTTTATGAATGGATTTGCGTACGATTGCTCCTGAACGGGCCGAGAGCGTTATTTCTGCTACAAGAACTGGTATTCGCTGATCTAATGTATCAAAGAGGCGAAGGGTTTTTTCATCGTTCTTTGTTTTCATTTCCACGTATGGAGAGCGAAGGGGAGTGTTGATATTCAGAAAATGTCGCATGAAGGCGACCACGCTTGCCTGAGGGATGTTTTCCCACAATGGATGATCGTTCATCGCGCGCACACGACTGATGTGGGCCTCTGGTCCTGCTACATATCTCTTCCCCACTTCTATGACTGCAAGGGGAGTGCCCGGTTTTTCTGTTTCCATCACGAGCAATTGAGTGGTTGATGGCAGGATTTCCGTTCCAGCCTGCGGCGAAGAGAGCACGGTCAAGTCAGCGGTTGTGCCCAACGCTTTCGCAAGCTCTTTGTTCGATGTAGTTCTCTGTTTTTGCGATTGCGATACGGAATCATCGAGTCTGGAGAGCAGGTGGTCAGAAAACTCGGAAGACTCGAGAGACATGGCTTTCTTGTAGTCCTGTGATTGCAGGTGATCCACCAAGAGACCGGGTCCGTTTACCTGAAGAATTCTTAAGAGGTCGCCTTTCCATGAAGAAGAGGCACTGGTGCCGGTTTCGATGATTCCCAGCAGTTTTCCATTGTTTTCCACACGGATGGTGCGTTGCGTGCCCCGATCCTGTACCAGGAGTTTTGTGCCATTAAATGCCTGCAGAAGCCGCAGGTGTTTCTGCTCCACGGTTTGGTGGGCGATGGCCTGTGCTCCATTTCCTTCGCAGAGAAAGAAGATTCCGATTGATAGATGATCATCTGTTTTCTCTTGCCCCTCACGCTGTTCCAGAGTTTCTCTCAGTTTTCTCAGTTTTTCCTCCGTCCCGGATTGTGGCTGGGGCACTTCCGGATTTTCGACGTGTTGGCGGCAGAGGCGATGGTCGTCCGTTGTACGAATGCGAAGGAGGTGCATAACAGGTAGAGGAAGAAAGAGAGGAATTAGGAACGGGGGCGGGTGGCAGGGCAGGGAGAATCTGCGCTATGCCAGAATCCACCCCATTGAGTAGGTGTTCCATCCGAGCAGCATTGAACGGTAGAAATCGTTCCTTGAGAATTTGTGCATTTGATGGGATCAGATGTACGGTAGCAAAAACCGCCGATATTACATGCTTGATATTTCTTATCCGTGCCACTAACGGTGATCGTGTAGGTAAGGCGATTTTCGCAAGCCGGATAGCCGGCAAGGGTCTGATTGGCGCTGATAGTGATTGTTTTTCCTTCTTTGGCATATCGTACTCGAATTGCCTCTGCCCATTTATCTGCAACAGAGACGTTATTGAAGGTGGAACAGCCTGCATCTCCAAATATTGAGCACTGGGCGTTTGCACACTTTCTTAAGCATTCGGTGACGCGGGTACCGAAGAAATCGCAGCCTCTTCCATGCCCCATGCGAATCATATTTGGTTGAGTGCAGGAGGAAATCTTGTCAGGCAGCGGGAGGTTATCAGCCTGCACGAGGCGACTGTTGGCCTTTTGGCAGAACGGTGAAGAGATCCATTCTCTGCAGTCTTTCTTGAATTGCGATTCACAGTCATTGGAAGTGGAATTCATCGAACAATCCTTTGTCGATTCACATTGATCAATGTTGGTGACTGCACATTCGGGGATGTCCATATAGAGGCAGATGCAGCAGATGTGGCTAGAAGATGAGGAAGACGACAAGGAAGACGACGAGGAAGAACTCCACCATGGCTGTGGACAACCAGCTTCATCGCATGATTGGCCAGGATGGTGGATTGCGCCAATACAATGAGCGTCTGTCACATTCTCTGCAATGCAGAGTTTATTTTTTCCGGCTTCTATACAGCAGGCTCCTTTTTCCATAGAACGCGAGCGTGAGGACGAGCGTGATGAAGAAGGGGAGGAATTGGATGAACGAGGGCAGCCGATTTGCTCGCAGGAGAGATCTTTGTAGAAGTTTCCGAAACAGCGTGATTTTTTTTCATAATCACTCAGACATTTGTTCGTCCCAAAATCACAGCAGGCTCCATAAGGATCGGGTGGGCAGCCGGCTTCGGTGCAGGTCTTTCCTGGAGCAGAAAACCCTTCCCAGCGTTCGCAGTCATTACTGCTCGCAGTTTCGCTGATACAACGATTATCGAACAAGCCGCAGCAGGCTCCCTGTTCAACTGTTGAAGAACTGGAAGATTCAAAGCAGAGAGACGAGCAAATTGAATCTGTGGCACCCCATCCGAGATAGTTTGTTGTTTTTTTGCATATTTCTTCACTCATAGGGCCGGTGCACTGTTTTCCAGACAATAGTGTTAAAATGCAGCAGTAGCCATAAATTTTGTCAGACTGCGATCGAGAAGAGCTGCTATTTTTGTTATTACACACATTCACACAATTCGCATAGTCTGCCTGCCAGGTGCCGTTCAAGGTTTCTAAACACCCTTTTTGCATTGTCGGCGTCTCAGGGCAGCTGTATTTATTTTCTGAATTCAGGTAACAACAGTAGCCCTTATTGCACGGTACAGTGCTGCAGGATTCCCCGGGAAAGAAAAATTTCGGATACGTGCAGATCTCTTCGGGTACGGAATCAAGATAACAGGCAGGGACGATGGTGTCGTCTTGCATGGTGCAGCAGGCTCCCAATTGATCTGAGTTTGCAGAACTGGAAGGGGCAGAAGAAGTGCTGGAGGAATAACCGCACAGTTCACCTACGTCCTTACATGTCTTGCCCTGATACCAATTTTGAAGTAGTTGGTCGCAGCTCGTTTGAGGCACGTTTTCCTTAAGACATTGTGTCCCCATACAGCATGCCCCGAGAGGTGTGGCACTCTTTGATATGGAGGAAGAGGATGAAGATGAGTTGGGAACACAGAGACATTCCAGAAGCATCGGGATTGAATTACAGATCTGATCGCCGGGACACACTCCGTTGCATGTGGGAAAAGTGCCACAAAGTTGGTGGGGAAGATTCAGGGATGAGGATGACTCCGAGGAGCTATCACTGCCGTACGTGCATATACATGACCCGTTCGACAGGAGATCACCGGAAGCAGGCAGAGCATCACAGACTTGCCCTGCTTCAGGACAATATCCTCCGCATTCCGGATATGCAGTCGAGCCGCAGGGAGTGGAGGAGGAGCACCTGCTATTCGAAACAATATGCCAGGTACTCTGGCAGATCGCACGCGTGGTCATGGAACAATAGATCTCGGCGTCATCACAACAGCAAACATCAGAATCAAGGGAACTGTTGGACGAATCGGGAAGACAACTAAATGGCGTAAGCGTATCGTGATAATCTGTATTCCACACGCATGTAAATCCTGTCGGGCAGTATTCCTGCGGACAAAGTTCCCCTGTCAGATCTGCCCGCTGAAGAGCTGATTTCAGTACACTCTGATTCGAAGAGTATTGCGTTGCCACAGTCGTGCATAACAGGATACCCAACAAGATTCCCCACAGTGCCATTGATTTGAATTGCGGAGACCGGAGCATTTTCTTTTGCTCACTATACCATTCAATAAATTTTCACCGATGCAATGATTGCTTGCGGAAGAATGGGATTATTGCCGACTTATGGCCAGCTTTTGGATAGCAGAACAGTGCGTTGGTTCACGTTTCGTATGAGAGTTTTTCTTTCATTGAACAGGGATGACCAGGAAGAAATTCAGTGTATATTGCCTGCCGGGTTCCTTGGGCCCTGTGCATTATTCAAGTGAGATATGAAGCCTTGAAGAAGCGCAATTGATCGTCAAAAGGGCAAAAGTGAGGAGTTATGCTTTATATGAATAATATGTTATAATATAACTTATGACGAAACTCACTGCTGGCGATGTCGTCACACTCATCAAAGCCTTTTCCATCACTCCTTCAGACATTGATGTTGGGAAAGATCAGCAGTCACAGGGTTCTGATCAGGACGAAGAACCAGTCGGAGGAATTGCAGCGCTGAAACCTTATATGAACATGAACAAGAGGAGGGAAAAGGTGAGTCTTCATACGGTGAATACCTGGATTCAACTATTTCGAGACAGTGCCGTTGAAGCAGTGGAGAAATCGTTGGCGGGCATTCCGGTAAACCAGCCGCTCGATGAGGTTGATATTGGCAAAGTTCAGAGCGTTTTGGATTCGAAAAGTGCCATCGCGCGCGCAAATCGTCCTCTGTTTCATAAAATTAATCCGGATCATTCTTCGGCCGTACTCAAGGTTGCGGCTCTTGTTTTTGGGCAGCTGAAGCAGGTGATCAGACAAGCCGCATCACGCCAGCAGGACACGGCGGATATGGCGACGTAAGGGAACACACAGAGAAGTGTATTGCCGATCACTCTGCGGCGATCAGCAATCTGTAAGAAGTTTGAACGATCGGGGATGTTTTTTCGGTTCGAAACCGGTTTGCCTGATCGGCAGAAGAAGACGCGGCGGTACGTGTTGTGAACAGCGTCGTGCGTTCTTACAATCGGTCATTGACTGTGCATGTGTATCGGCAAAAGATGCGCCATCCTTTCCCCCACATTTCTTCATGACTGGCACCAATCATAACGGTCACGGCGAATGTATTATTCAACGCACTTCCACCATGAGTGCCGCGCAGGAAGAGATCCGAAAAGCTCTCACTGAAGCCCGGCAGGCGGCGGTCCGGCAGATTACAGATGTTCTTTTGGGCGTTGATCCGGCGACTGCGGATTCTGCTTTTGTTTCTGCGGTGTTGGAGAAGAAGGACGATCCGGCGACAAAATCATTATTACCCGATGTGATTGCGGAATTACTGAAGAGAGTGAACGCGCAACCGGCAAATACGATCAGCGAAAAGAAGTCGGAAACGCCATCAAAAATCGTAGTACCATCAGCCGCAGAAACGCCACCCAGCGCAGCAATTGCTTCTGCATGAGTGAGTAAAAAAAAGACCAGAACGTGTGTCCTGGCCTTTTTGTGTGGATGTTTCCCGCTTAGGCTATCGGGAGCAAAGAATCTGCTCCGCGGGCCAAAAAGGGGAGAAGAGCGAAGGGAGGAAACCTTCATCCTTCTGCCGTGCTGTGGTCCTTGTTTCTCCTCGTGACCGGCCGAGGTCCCCGGACCAGGATCTTTAAACCTCGCAAATGCGGAGGGATCCATGGGGAGTCAATGGGGGTGCGTCCAGCCGACTCCTTTAGCCGGTGGGCGACATTGCACAGCAGAGAGGATGGTAGTCACCCTTCGACGCCGCTCAGGGCGAGCGGAAGCCTCTGATCTGGAGTAATTCCGAGAACGAAGCGAAGTGGTCAACCATGAGCGGGGAAAAGACGTTCCTATGCCCATGCATTCCTGAGGAGGATGGATAGGTGAATGGGAGGAGCGCGATACGCTCGTGCGTGACCACCATTCTCTCTGCGTTTCTTCTGTGATGTGAAGGGGCGGGTGACCCCGCACCCTTGCGTGGCAAGGGTGCGGGGCTTGTGTATGTTTGTCTTTCTCTTAGGGGCTAAGGCCGCAGGCCACGTCGCACACGTGCGACAGTGGCAGGCCATGACTTGCTCGAAGCAAATCTGGTTATTGTATCGCGCAAAGTCCTGATGGCAAATTCTTGCTCTGGTTCAAAAGAAGATTCTGTGTGATTGTTCACATTAATTGAACAAGAAGAGTAATCATTTTTCCGCATACTAAAGCCACAATTCTAGTATTCACAGCGAGAACACTCTTCTTTACTTCGCTCGGGACAACTCTCTATAACATTTCAGTCGCTCTCTGGAGTTGCCAGCTCAATGCCTTCACCGGTGAATCTCTTGAGAATCTCCTGCGTGATCTGGGTGATGACTGCACGGCGTCTGCCGATCGGGGCAGGAAAACAGAGGCGGAATTCGATTTTTCCTTCCGTCGTGACTTCCATGTACACGCGCGGGGCGGGGGAGATCTGGGTGAAGTAGTATCCGCGCATGCGTCGATCGGTCTGGCGCTGGGCCTGAGAGGCGAAATCACCGGTCTCCTTTTCCAAAACATCCTCCAAAATACTTTTCGCTTTTTCGGTCTGATTGAGATGCCGCAGGCGGATGGGGATTTCCACATTTTCAAAATCGGAAGTGCTGTGGAAATTCACAAACGGATCGGTGAGGATTTTCTGGTTCGGAATACGTACGATATTGCCCACCTGGCCCATGGGGTCGTCATTTCCCGAACGGGAAACAATGAGAGTGGTGTAGAGGATGCCCACATCAATCACATCCCCCATGATGTCTCCGATGGCCACGCGCTGGCCGATGGAAACGGAATTCTTGAGGCCGAACCATCCGACGGCACCTTTGATGAGATCCTGCAGGACAATGATCAGGGCGGCGCCCACGAGGGCAATGATGGTTGAAAGGCCCGGATGTTCGGAGAAGATGCGCTGGATGAACCAGAAGCAGAGTGTGATGTACACGACGAAGGTGAAGACCTTGGTAGCCGCGTAGCGCAGGCGCCGGTAGCGGATATGATTGAGCAGGAGATTGCGCACGAGGCGTTCGATCCAGAAGACCGCGAGAAAAATGGCGAGGTAGGTGAGGATGCTGAAGAGCACGCCGATATCGCGGACCTGCTGTTCCTGCCGTAGAGTGGCGAGACGATCATTCTGGGTTTTCTGGAATGCCTGTAATACTGTCAATCGCTCTTCCAGAATGGCTTTCTTGGCCAGGAGTTCAGGGTAGGACTTGGTGAGCAGGATGACATCGGACGGCAGTGATCCTGTACCGCTCTTCTCGATATCTGTGTAGTAGGTTTCTTCATTTTCCAGAAGAGCGAGATCCGCTTTTGTCTCATCCATCTGTTGATTGATCGAATCCACAATGGATCGTTCTCTGTCGAGTGCCTGAACGAGATCGGCAGGTTCTGTCGCGCTCTCTTCCAAATCTTTGATTGTTTTGGTGAATTCCTTTTCAAAATCCGCACGGATCGAGGCGCGTTCCGCATCAATATTTTCCTGAATGGGGCTGGTGGATTGGGGGGTTTTTGCCTTCAGGAGGCTGTCGAAACGCCACTGCAGACGCGGGACATCTTTCTGAATATCACTCGGGGTGGCAGCGGCCGCACTCGTGGACAGCAACGCGCACAGAAGTACGGCACAGGACCAGATGTGGATTCTTGAATGAGGCATACGTACGCACTGTAGCACAGCACGGATCAGGCAGCCCAGTTGTGCGGATCCATACCCGGGCAGACGAAACTCTTGCAGAACTCCGCGATTTCGCCGGCGGTGCGGTCCAAGACGGCTTCGTCCTTCGCATGCATCAACACTGTGTTGATCCAGTCGCCGATCTTCACCATTTCCGCCTCTTTCATTCCGCGCGAGGTGACGGACGGCGTACCGATGCGCACGCCCGAGGGGTTCATGGGCGTCTGCGTGTCGAAGGGGACTAAGTTGCAGTTGGCGACGATGCCGGCGCGGTCCAATGCGCGAGAGGCGTCGCGGCCGAGGATGCCTTTGCTCTTGAAGGTTTCGAAGAGGATCAGGTGGTTATCGGTCCCGCCGGTGATCAGTCTGAAGCCGTGCTTGAGGAGCTGGTCGGCCAGAGCTTTGGCGTTCTTCACGATCTGCGCTGCATATTCCTTGAAGGCGGGCTGGCTCGCTTCTTTGAAGGCTACGGCAATGGCCGCAGTCGTCTGGTTGTGCGGGCCGCCCTGCAGGCCCGGCATGATGGCTTTGTCGATGGCCTGTGCGAATTGTGCCTTACACATCATCATGGCTCCGCGCGGTCCGCGCAGGGACTTGTGAGAAGTGGTGATGCCGGTGTCGGCCATCGGAAAAGGACTCGGGTGCACGCCGCCGAGGATGAGACCGGTGATGTGCGAGATGTCGGCATGAAAGAGCGCACCGACGTCATCACAGATATCGCGGAACCGTTGCCACTCGATGGTGCGCGGGTAGGCGGTGTAGCCGGCGACGATGATTTTCGGCTTTGCCTCCTTCGCCAGTTTCCAAATCTGATCGTAATTGAGTCGCTCCGTCTGAGGATCGAGTTCGTACGGCGCGGAGTGGTAGAGCTTGCCCGAGAAATTCACCTTCCATCCGTGCGTGAGGTGACCGCCCTGTGCGAGTGCGAGTCCCATGATCGTGTCGCCCGGCTGCAGCACCGCCGTATACACGGCCATGTTCGCCGGACTGCCCGAGTACGGCTGCACGTTGACGTGATCCACCCCGAAAGCGGCCTTCGCCCGATCCATGGCGAGCGTTTCGATCTGGTCCGTGTTCTGCTGGCCCTCGTAGTACCGCTTGCCCGGATATCCCTCGGAGTAGATATTCGTGAGCACGCTTCCCGAGGCTTCCAACACTGCGGAAGACGCATAGTTCTCGGAAGGGATGAGGCGGACTTTCGCCCACTGCCGTTTCTCTTCGGCGATGATGAGGTCGCGAATCTGCGGATCGGTCTTTGCGAGTGCGGGGAGGTACGTCATGGGAGGAAGAGGGGAAGGAGGATGGGGCAATTGCAGCGTAGCACTGTAGCTTCTTAGGTTGTAGCTTCTTAGGTTGTAGCTTTTTAGCTTGTTAGGGATGGAAGATAGAGTTTGGAACAAACGTAAGTGAAAGTGAAGCGGGGTACCTAAAAAGCTAACCAGCTAATCAGCTAAGAAGCTTTCATGAGTCCTCGTTCAGAAATCACTCCATCGACACGGGCATCATGTTCTTCTACAGGCACCTCACTCACGATCTGACATCCAAAGGCCACTCCATAGGTGAGTGATCGGTTATTCCCGTTCCGGTGTGCCGTGAGCCACCGGTCGTACCCTCCATTCCCGCGCCCCAGACGTCCTCCCCTGCGATCGAAAGCGCGCCCTGGGATGAGTGCGATGACAGGAATGTTCGTATCCAGAGTTTCCGCGTCACCGGCAGGTTCGGGGATTCCGAAATCGCTTGTCGTCAGATGTGCGAGGTCGAAAGCGCGGCGCATCACGAGCGCATGTCCGTCGAAGGCGGGAAGAAACAGCTCCTGTTTGCGGTCGATGATCTCCAAGAGCAGCGGGCGGATGTCGGGTTCCGTCTTCATCGGAAAGAACGCACACACCGGCCTGTCCGCCGGAATCTCTTCCAGAATGCGACGCACGATGGAGCGGCTTTCTGCCTCCCGCGATTGCTCGTTCATGTGCTGAATGCGCTCGAGGATGGCCTGTCGCAATTCCTTTTTCTGTTCTGAGATGTGAGGCATGGAAAAGGAAATAGAGGAAACAAAGGAAGCAAAGGAAATAAAGGATGACATCCTGAAGGATACCTCTCCATGCAGAGAATTTCCTCTGCTTCTTCTGCTACCTCTGATTCCTCTGTTTCTTCTTAAAAGACTTCTGCGGCCGCATCGGCCAGATTCACCACATTCTCCTTCATGTCCGGCTTTTCACGATCCTTCTCGAGCACGCATTCGAGTTTGAGGGAGCGCTTGAAGATTTTTTGCATGATCTGTTCGATCGTTCTGCTCGCATCGGTCGCGGCGACTTTGTCGCGATGAAAGGCCGACGTGAAACTCACGGTGACCGTGGTTCCCTCTACGTTCTGCAGCTCGCCGTTCTTGAGCGACATGCGCACGGAGGCGGGGGCCGTTCCCTCCACGATCTGTCCCCATGCGGCGGTGATGGTTTCACGCGTCACTTCCGGAGCTTCGATTTCGGCTGTGGAAAGCGGAGATTCCTCTTTCTTCTCCTGTACCGGTGCCGTCGCGGATTCCACGGGTTCATCATTTGATTTCTTCTTTTCAGCTTTTTCCGTCACTTTGGACGGGAGCACGTCGCTTCGTCCTTTTACGGATGGAGAGCAGAGGGTGAGCAGGGCGGATTCCACCACGAGTCCGGGAACGGGTGAGAGGCGCAGATTCCGGATGGCTTCGAGCAGGACATCGAGTGCATGTATGGAGTCTTCGATCGGCTTTTTCTGTTCGATACTGTGATGCAGCTCGGTGCGGACGATTGCCAGAAGAGAGCGCAGAAAAACATCGAGTGGCGTGCCGGCTTCTTCCAGCTCACGCACCGCCTTGAGCAGAGCGGGCGGATCATTGTTGCGGATCGCATCGGCCACGGCCTCGATGTAGGCCTGTCCGGTCACACCGATGCGCTGTTCCACATCCTGCACGGTGATCTTGGGGAGCGAGCGCATCTGATCCAGAAGCGAGATGGCGTCGCGCAATCCTCCCTCCACATGACGGGCGACGAGCCGCAGCGCTTCGCGGTCAACGGTGATGTGTTCCTGATCGGCGATGTACTGAAGGCGCCGTACGATGTCCTCCTCTTCGATGGGCCTGAAAGGGAAACACTGACAGCGGCTCTGAATGGTGGCGGGGATTTTGTTGAGTTCTGTCGTGGCGAGGATGAAGTGTGCGTAGTCGGGTGGTTCTTCGAGTGTTTTGAGGAGCGCGTTGAAGGCATCTTTGGTGATCATATGCGCCTCATCGATGATGTAGACCTTGGCGGCGGCCACCACGGGGGAGAACTGGATCTTGCCAATGAGATCCCGCACGTCATCGATGCCGCGGTTCGATGCCGCGTCGATTTCGAGCAGGTCCACGAGCGATCCCTCTTCGATGCCTTTGATGATCTGACGTTTGAGCGTCTCATCCGCGATGCCGTGCGTCATGATGTGCTTGGCGAGGATGCGCGCGACGGAGGTTTTGCCCGTGCCGCGGCTGCCGGCGAAGAGATAGGCGTGCGAGAGTTTGCTCTGTGTCTCCGCCTGCTCCAGTGTCGTGACGACG
>Ga0247841_10007848_pt1 | contig 15643 bp, 15 predicted proteins | sample LaCruzMarch2015__2_FD_192410 | JGI IMG/M metagenome (GOLD analysis project Ga0247841, IMG submission 192410) | Freshwater microbial communities from meromictic Lake La Cruz, Castile-La Mancha, Spain - LaCruzMarch2015_18m | ecosystem: Environmental > Aquatic > Freshwater > Lake | place: Spain...
ATATAGACGAATACATCCAAATGATTTAAATGGTAAAAGTTTGTGTAATAAACAAATGTTAGAAAAAATTAATCAGTATATTAAAAATAAGAACGAAGATTAAAAAATAAATTAACAAAATAATTTTAATAAATAATATAAAATGCCACATCCAAAACGAAAAACTTCTAAAGAAAGAAGGAATACTCGAAGAGCACATATTAAAGCAGAAGTGCCAACATTAGCTGTTTGTTCAAATTGCGGAGTTACTGTTAAATATCATACAGTTTGCCCCGAATGCGGATATTATAGAGGTAAATTAGTAGTCGATAAAAAAGTAAATGCATAATTATTTCCTAAGTTTATAGTAAATATGAGAATTGGGATTGATGCTATGGGTGGAGATTTTGCTCCTGAAGCTATTGTTTTAGGTGTGAAATTAGCTTTTGACAAATTACCATTTTCAACAAAACTTGTTTTAATTGGAGATGAAAAAGAAATAATTTCAATAATGAGAAGGGAATCAATTGATCCTTCAGGATTTGAAATTGTCCATGCGTCAGAAGTGATTGAAATGGGAGAACACCCTGCAAAAATCTTTTCAAAAAAATCAGACTCAAGTATTTCAGTAGGATTTAAACTCCTAAGTTCAGGACAAATAGATGGTTTTGCAAGTGCAGGAAGCACAGGTGCAATTTTAGTTGGAACTATGTATTCTATTCAGCTAATTTCTGGAATAATACGCCCTTGTATTACAGCACCTTTACCTAAAGAAGATGGAAAAACTGCCATTTTGCTTGATGTTGGTATAAATCCTGATTGTAAACCGGATAATTTATATCAATATGCGATTTTAGGTTCAATTTATGCTGAGAATGTATATAACATTAAAAAACCTAAAGTCGGACTACTTAACATTGGCTCTGAACCTGAAAAAGGAAATTTGCTTACAAAAGCTACTCATGATTTGATGAAATCTACAAAAGACTTTAATTTTATAGGAAATATTGAAGGAAACGATCTTTTCAAAGAAGATAGTGCAGATGTAATTGTTTGTGATGGATTTACAGGTAATATAGTTCTTAAAGGTGCAGAAGCTGTTTATTCTTTAATCAAAAGAAGAAAAATTACCGATGAATTTTTTGATAGATTTAATCCTGATATCTATGGAGGAACTCCCGTGCTTGGAATTAATTCAACGGTAATTATTGGGCATGGAGCATCAAATCCTAAAGCAATAAAAAATATGATACTTCATACTAAAGAAGTTATTGAAGCAGAATTATCAAAAAAAATAAAAGAAGCTCTAAAACAATGACAAAAATAAATGCTGCAATTACAGGCATAGAAGCATCTTTGCCGGATTATATTCTTACTAATGAAGAATTAAGCAAAATGGTAGATACCACTGATGAGTGGATTATGAAAATGATTGGGATTAAGGAAAGAAGAATACTTAAAGAAAAAGGTAAGGGTTCTTCTGATTTGGGTGCCGATGCTGTTAGAAAACTTTTAATAAAAACAAATACTTTGCCAGAACAGGTTGATTTACTAATATGTGCTACTGTTACTCCTGACATGCAATTTCCTGCTACTGCAAATATAATTAGTGATAAAGCCGGAATAAAAAATGCCTTTAGCTTTGATTTAAATGCCGGATGTTCAGGTTTTGTTTTTGCACTTATTACAGCTTCAAAATATGTAGAATCAGGGGCATATAAAAAAGTAATAGTTGTAGGCGCTGAAAAAATGTCATCAATTGTTGATTATACAGACAGGGCAACTTGTCCGATTTTTGGAGATGCAGCAGGAGCAATTTTACTTGAACCGACTCATGAAAATGTAGGAATTTGTGATCATATATTACGAGTTGATGGTTCAGGCAGAAAACATTTACATCAAAAAGCAGGAGGATCTGTTAAACCAGCATCACATGAAACTGTTGATGCGCGTGAACATTATATTTATCAGGAAGGACATCCTGTTTTTAAATATGCTGTTTCTTATATGGCCGATGTTTCACTTGAAATAATGCAACGTAATAATTTAAAACCGGAAGATCTATCATGGCTTATACCTCATCAGGCTAATATAAGAATAATTGATTCTACAGCCAAAAGAATGGGGTTAGGTACTGAAAAAGTTATGATAAATATCCAAAAGTATGGGAATACTACTGCTGCAACTATTCCTCTTTGTTTATGGGAATTAGAGAGCAAATTAAAAAAAGGAGATAATTTAATACTTTCCGCTTTTGGTGCAGGTTTTACTTGGGGATCAATTTATCTTAAATGGGCTTATGATGGCTCAAAAGTGAATTAGATTTCTTTTCTTATATAAATAATTTAAAGTTATATTATTAACAAAATAATATATTTAATATTTTTATCCTATCAAATTCTATATCTCTCGTTATAGTATTAAAAAAGTTTATATTTTTGTCTTATATAAAAAATCAAAAATATTTAGATGAATATATTAGGAATATCAGCATTTTATCATGACTCTGCTGCTGTAGTTATTCAAAATAATAAAATAGTAGCTGCTGCTCATGAAGAAAGGTTTACACGCAAAAAGCAGGATTCTTCATTCCCTATAAACTCAGTTAAATTCTGCTTAAATTTTGCAGGGTTATCAATAAACGAATTAGATGCTATTGTATTTTATGACAAACCATTATTGAAATTTGAAAGATTACTGGAAACATATTATGGATTTGCACCCAAAGGACTGGTATCTTTTTTACAAGCAATTCCGGTTTGGATTCGTGAAAAAATGTTTTTAAAAAAAATAATTTTTGATGAACTTAAAAAAATTGAAAAATACGATAAAAGAAAAATAAAATTATTATTTCCCGAACATCATCTTTCTCATGCTGCAAGCGCTTTTTATCCATCACCGTATGAAGAAGCTGCCATTCTTACAATTGACGGAGTCGGAGAATGGGCAACAGCATCAATAGGTCTTGGAAAAGGAAATAGTATTGAGATTCTTAAAGAACTTCGATTCCCTCATTCTCTTGGGTTATTATATTCTGCATTTACTTATTATTTAGGTTTTGTTGTTAATTCAGGAGAATATAAACTTATGGGCTTAGCGCCTTATGGAAATCCTGAATCAGAGAATGTTGCAAGATTTATTAAAATAATTAAAGAGAAATTAGTTGATATAAAAGATGATGGTTCAATATGGCTAAACCAGGATTATTTTAACTATGCAACAGGATTAAGAATGGTTAATGATGATATGTGGGAAAAACTATTCGGGTTTCCAAGAAGATTATCTGAATCAAAAATAGAGCAATATCATTCTGATCTTGCCTATGCAATACAAGTAATTACAGACGAAGTTGTGATAAAAATGGGAATGGAAGCCAAACGGCTTACAAATGCAAAATATTTATGTATGGCGGGAGGTGTTGCATTAAATTGTGTTGCAAACGGAAAATTATTAAAAACAGACATTTTTGATAATATTTTTATACAACCGGCATCAGGAGACGCAGGTGGAGCATTGGGAGCTGCTTTAGCTGCTAATTATATTTATTTTGAAAATGAAAGAAAAGTAACTGATGGTTTAGATGATATGCAGGGCGCATATTTAGGTCCTGAATATTCTGATATTGATATTGAACTTACATCCAAAAAATTCAAAGCTGTTTATAAAAAACTTGAAAATTTTGATGAACTTACTGATAAAGTTGCAGATCTGCTTATTGAAGAAAATGTTGTAGGTTGGTTTCAGGGACGTATGGAATTTGGACCACGTGCATTAGGAAACAGAAGTATTCTTGGAGATGCAAGAAACCCCGAAATGCAAAAAAAATTAAACCTTAAAATTAAATATCGTGAAGGATTTCGTCCATTTGCTCCATCTGTCTTGGCAGAAGATAATTCAAAATTTTTTGAACTTGATGTTCCTTCTCCTTATATGCTTATGGTTGCAGATGTGATTAAAGAACGAAGAACATTATTACCTCCAAATTACAATGAATTACCTTTAATGGAAAGATTATATTTGTTACGTTCAGATGTTCAGGCAATAACACATATCGACTTTTCTGCAAGAATTCAGACTGTTCATAAAGAAACTAATGAACGTTATTGGAAATTAATAAATAAATTCAAAGAAAAAACCGGGTATGGAATTATTGTAAATACCAGCTTTAATGTCAGAGGTGAACCCATTATCTGTTCTCCTGAACATGCATACAAATGCTTTATGCGAACCGAAATGGATTATTTAGTTATGGGTAATTATTTATATTCAAAAGTTGAACAACCCGGATGGAAAGAAAAGACTAATTGGAAGGAAGAATTTAAACTTGATTAATATTATAATTGGAAAATTAATGTCTATACTTAATAGAAAAAAAAATATTTATCTAATCCTTGCTTTCTTTTTATTTGTATTTACTTTTATTTTTCCTCATTTAATTTCAAAACTTGGCTTTGGAGATAGAATTATTTATACTTCATTTTTTCGTTCGTTACTGAATGTTTTTCGACTCCTTCTAATATATGGGGCTTTAATCCAGATTTTTCCAAAATTAAATTTTTTTAAATCAGAAATATGGCGGATTCCTATAATTTTATCTTTTGTAATTATTGCTATTCAATATATTAAGATTATTATTTATTTTTTTTATAATAGTTTTTTTAACAGTTTTTTATTTTCTGTTTTGCAGATTATTATTTTAATAACAACAATAATTTTTATAGGCAAAAAATATAAAATAATTTATTTTTATTTAATAATTGCATTATTGACAATTGAAATTTATTCAAGATATTTTTATAACTCCCCAAATAATAGTTCTGATTTTAGTAAAATTTCGAAAGCAGAAAATTTTAAATTTCCAACAAAAAAAGTTGAAATACAAAAAAATACTGCAACAGAGTTAAAATATTATGATTATTTTTTATTTGCGCCATACCCACATAAAGATAATCAGATGTATATTACTGATTATTATTCAGCCAGAAATGTGCCTGAATCAATGCCGTTAGGTAAAGGCGAGCTTATTATTTGGACTTTTGGAGGTTCTACAATGCCAAATATTGAAACTTCTGATAGCCTTTCAATTGCAAATCAGATATCAAAAAATCTAATTAAAGAAAATATAAAACCAACGGTTATTAATTTTGGCGTATGGAGCTTTCAATCATCTTTAGAGTGCATTAAATTTCAGGCGCTTTTAAAACAAGTTGAAGAGAATCAAAAGCCGAATATTGTAATTTTTTATGACGGATATAATGACGCAGGTTTTACATATTGGTTTGGAGCAGGAAAAACAAGTATAAATCATTCAAATAAAATTAAAGCATTGATTGAGGGTGATTATAATCGACTTTGGCTATATTCATTTTTTAAACAAATGTGCAGATTTTCAAAATTTTGGGAATATTTTGTTGAACCAAAAATAAATACCGAAGTTTCATTATTTGGAGGTTATTCGAAAAAAAATGTAATTCCTAATACTGAAAATTTATTAAAAGGTGTAAAAATTTATGAATCAAATACCAGAATAATACGTGCAATATGTAAAGAATTTAATATTACTCCTTTTTTCATTTTGCAACCCATGATTTATACTAAGAAGAATTTAACAAATTTTGAAAAACAAATAATTAAAAATTCTCTTGATACAAGCTCAATTAACAAAATGAAATATTTTTATTGCTTAACTAAAGAAACTATGAGCAAATATCCTGATTTTTATGATCTTTCTAATATTTTGGATAGCAGTAAACATAATGATTTTTATGATTTGGGACATACAGGTCCTTACACCGGAATAAGCATAGGTAAAGCAATTGCAGATACTTTAATTCAACATATAAAATATAAAAATTAAATTTATGGATTTTTTAAAAGATTTATGGAACTTTCTTAAAGAAAGAAAAAAATGGTGGCTATTACCAATAATTATTGTTTTGTTATTAATAGGAGTACTGATTGTAATAGGCGGAGGAAGTGCTGTTGCTCCATTTATTTATACTTTGTTTTAATTTTTTTTGTGAAATATTCTTATTATATTTTTTTATAAAAAAGATTTATAAAATATAATGCTTCTTTCTTAAATTAAAAATAAAAACAACAATGTAATTGTTTAATAATAAGCAAAATATAAATTATACAAATGAAAAAAGAAAAAAATTTAGAAACAATGCTAACGATTTCAACAGGATTGTTAGTTTTTTATTTTATTTTCAACCTTAAAATACTAATAATAATCGCATTATTTGTCGGTTTAACAGGTATTTTTTTCAGCTATTTGAGTGGAAAAATTTCTTGGTTATGGTTAAAACTTGCTGAATACCTTGGGTATGTAACATCAAAAATATTATTATCCTTAATATTTTATTGTTTTTTAACACCCATTGCAATTTTATCAAGATTATTTAATAAAAGTAATTTGCAGTTGAACAAAAAAATAGAAGGATCTTATTGGGTTACAAGAAATTATAAATATAAATCTCAAGATTTGGAAAACGTATGGTAAACTTAATTTTTTGTTATTAAAGTAATTTATAATGTCATTGGGATTACCGTTTTTTTCCATAATTTTGCCCACTTACAATCGGGCTTATACTATTGATAAGCCAATAGAAAGCGTAATACGTCAAACATATCAGGATTGGGAATTAATAATTGTTGATGACGGATCTTCAGACAATACAAAAAACGTAATCAACAAATATCTTGATGATAACAGAATTAAATATTTTTTTCAAACAAATAAAGAACGTTCGGCAGCAAGAAATTTTGGAATAATTAATGCAAAAGGAAAATATATTTGTTTCATTGACAGCGATGATACATATCTTGATAATCATTTAAATATTTTTTTTAAAAATATCTCAGAAAATGACAACTCCATTGGCTTGTTTTTTACAAAAACCTTATTGTCTTTAGCAGATAACAACTTAATTATTAAGCCTGTTCCTTCAATAACAAGCATGAATAAATTTTCTTTTTTAATGCATTATACATTTACTCCAATAAATGTATGTATTAGCAAGCCCATACTTGATAAAATAAAATTTGATGAAAAAATTAATTTTGGAGAGGATTTGGATTTGTGGCTAAGAATTGTTTCTCAAAATTATCCTTTGATTGAAATTAATGAAGCTACTGCAATTTATAATGCAAGAGAAGACATGTTTGGCTCAAATGCCGATAAATATCTCCTTTTTTACAAAATAATTTTTAATAAGCCTGAATTAAAAAAATATTTGCCCGGAGGTAAAAAACGCATGCTTCTGAGTAAGTGCTATTTTCATCTTGCACTTAAATTTGAAAAAGAAAAAAGAATATTAAAAATGTATATTTCTATAATAAATTCATTTATTTTGTTTCCCAAAGGGTATAATAATAAAAATAATAAAGTATTATTTGTAATGTTCTTATATCATTTGCCATTGTTTGGATATATTATTAAACATTTTAGACGATATGCAAAACAGATATAAATTATGATAATAAATAAAATTTTTACTAATAGAAGTAATAATCTATTACCTTCATGGCATGTAGTATATGAATGGGAAGATGTTTTTGCTCAAAAACTTGATCTTGAATTTTTTGATTATGAAGCAAAATATAATAATCCCAATACTTTAAGTATACAAAATAAAATTATTAACTCTTATAAAATTAACAATTTAACATCTTATTTTAGAAAGTTTTTAAATATTGAATCAAAATATAAACTGGTGTTTCTTTTATCTCCACCTGCCGAATATAGTTTTTTAACAAACAGTAAAATGTTGCCAATAATTATTGACTTTTGGAAACAATCTGATATTAAAAGACTTAATTTTATATTTAAAAACACTAAAACAGTATTTATCACAAGCCTGGAAGTTTATAATTATCTCAAATCTGTTGATTGCCAATTTCATATTTCTCATCTTCCTTTTTCAATATCCGATATTTATAAAAACAAAGCGTATCCGGAAAAAGATATAGATATTATACAGACAGGAAGACAAAATTCCGTAATTAATTCATATATTGATAAATTATTAGAAAAATATCCGGATATAGAATATGTTTCGCAAAACAAAGAAAAAGGTATGTTTAACTACTTTTCAAATAAAAAAGGAAATTTAGGTAGTTTCACAAGCAGGGAAGAATACATAAAATTATTAAGTCGTGCGAAAATTTGTTTATTATCTTCTCCGGGAATTGATAACGGGGTAAATCGTACCGGGGGGTTCAATCCTGTTACTCCACGTTTTTTGGAAAGTGCTGTAAATTATTGTTATATGCTTGGCAGATATGCTGATAATGAAGATTATAATTATTATGGTATTTCAGAAATATGCCCTAATATTGATGATTATAATTCGTTTGAAAAAAATGTAATAAATATGCTTTCTATAAAATTTAATAAATTCGAAGAATACGATAAATTTTTAGAAAGACATTATACCAGCAAAAGAGTAGAACAATTTATTGAAATTGTTAAAAATTTATAATATTTTTAAGTTTATATGAAAATAAAAAATTTTTCTGTTATTATAACATCTATTTCACAACCTAATGAAGTATTAAAACAAATTTCCTGCAGATGTTTATCTCAAAATATTAAACTATATGTTATAGGAGATACTAAAAGCCCAAAGAGTTTTCATATTGATGGTTGTAACTTTTATTCGGTTAATGATCAAAAAAAACTTGGATTTAATATTATAAAAGAATGTCCGGAACAACATTATTCAAGAAAAAATATAGGATATTTACTTGCAATGAATAATGGATGTGAAGTTATTGTTGAAACTGATGATGATAATTTTCCCATGGAAAAATTTTGGAATTCAAGGAAATTAAAGCAAAAATCATTATTAATAGAAAATAAAGGATGGGTTAATATTTACTCTTATTTTTCAAAAAAACATCTTTGGGCAAGGGGATTCCCTTTAGAATTTATTAATAATAATAAGACGGATTTTAATAATTATGTAAAAGAAACTATTGATAGCCCTATACAGCAAGGTCTTGCAAATACAAATCCGGATGTGGATGCAATTTTCAGAATGACAAAAGACCTTCCTGTAAATTTTGACAGAAAAAATCCTATTGCTTTGGGAGTAAATACATGGCATCCTTTTAATAGTCAGAATACAACATGGTTCAAAGAAGCCTTTCCTTTATTGTACCTTCCTTCTTTTTGCAGTTTTAGGATGACAGATATCTGGAGAAGTTTTATTGCTCAAAGAATAGCATGGGCATGTAACTGGAAAATATTATATCATAGTCCTACTGTTTTTCAGGAGAGAAATGAACATAATTTATTAAAAGATTTTAAAGATGAAGTGCCCGGTTACCTTAATAATGTTGAAATTTGTAAAACATTACAGAATCTAAAATTAAAATCTGGTAAAAATTATTTATACGATAACCTAAAAATATGTTACAATGAATTAGTTAAACGTAATTGGATTGATAATGAAAAAGAATTATTTTTGTTAGATTTATGGATTAAAGATTTAAAAACAATAAATAAAGAAATTTGAATTAAATGAAATATTTAAATTATAAGGTCATAATAATATTGATAATTTCAATAGTTCTAACTTCAATTACAACTCAATTATCTTATCAAATAAGTAAGCAATATTTTAAAAATCATTCTTTTTTTTATGATCCTGTAATGACTTTCAGTACGAGTATTCCGTTTTATAATAGAATGCAAAAAGAAGCTCATTTAAACCAGGTTGCATCAAGGTTAAATTTTGCAAAATTACATTTTGAAGGAAATCCAAAATCTCCTATCTACTTTATCCCTGTGATACTTTTTGCACCAAAATTACTTTTAACACCATGGTCTACTTTACCGGTAACAGCATTTATGCTTTGCACATTTCTTTTTATTCTTGGATACTCAGTTCATTTGAGAAATAAGAATTTATTATATTCAATAACACTAATGTGCTTATTTTGTGCAGCGCCTGTATTGTTAGATCCTTTTTGGGGCTTGAGCTCCGGATGGTTTGATATGCCGGCAGGATTTTTACTTTCAGCTTCAATTATATCATTTATAAACTGGCATAATTATAGAAAACCAATCTGGCTAATTTTATTTCCTGTTCTAGCATCTTTAGCTGTGCTTGGAAGATCAATATTATCTTTATATGCAGTTACGATTATTGCTCCATTATTAATTTATTCACTATACTTTTGCTTTAAACAAAATGGCAGGTTTTTAAAAAATATAATCAAACCTACTTTTATTATATTACTTATTAGTGGAATTGTATGTGGATATTATCTTTATTTACATTTTAATGCTATATTTTTTTACTATGCAAAAGTTGTATATTCAAAAACAGATTCAGTAATTAAAAGTGCAGGGTTTGTTTCAAATACAATAGGAATTGTCGGGAAAAAATATATGCTTTTTATTATAATATTATTTGCAGCATTATTTATAAAATATCTTTTTAATAATAAATTTAAAACGATAAATTTTTTCTTTTATGCATGGATTTTACTCATTTTGCCTTTTTTCTGGATATTCATTTTAAAAAGTACAGGGGTATATCATGTTTATTTAGTTGAGTATTCTTTATTATTTATTTTGTTTTTGCCTTTTAATTTTTTAGATAATAATTTTATTAACAGCAAGATTTTAAAGAACATGAATTATATTATAATAATTATTTCATGTTGTTTTATTTTGACTTCATATTACAGATTTTCTTTTGAAGCTAAACATCCAAATACAAGTCAGAGAGAATCAAAAAAATTAGATATAACTATCGCAGGTTTTGTTAAAAATTTAAAACCGGATCAAACATGGGTTGCTTTTTTTGACGAAGATTACTCGAGGATACCAAATTGTGAGTGCTTTTACAGATATGGAATTTATCCTGAAAAATATTCTAAAATGAATTTCTATTTACATAACGAATATTGGAATTCATACTATCCTGATTTATCTTCAGATGAAATAGCTGACTCAATTTGTAAAAATATTGATAAACTAAGTTTAATAATTACATTTAATAATGTAAATGATATTGATAAATTTAAATCCGAAGAAGATTTCAGATTTGCCAGAAATATTGCAAAAAAAGTTGCAACTTATATGCAAACCAAGCCTAATTGGGAAAAGAAATTAATATATAAAACAAAAGCATATTCTGATTTGGCATTTTATTTAAAAAAAGATTAAATATTTATTTTATAAATCTTTTTATGTACAACAATAAAAAAGTAAGCGTTATTTTACCAACTTATAATGAAAAGGATTCCATTAAAAAAGTTATCAACGACTTTGAGAACCTTGGCGTAGTTGACGAAATAATAGTTATAAATAATAATGCTGCTGATGGAACTTCAGAAGAGGTAAAGCAAACTTCTGCTATTGAAATATTTGAACCATGCCAGGGGTATGGCAGTGCGATCCAGAGAGGATATAAAGATGCCACTGGAGATTTAATAGTTGTTTGTGAACCTGATGATACTTTTCTTTCTAAAGATATTTTTAAATTACTGGCTTATTCGGAAGATTTAGATATTGTTTATGGCTCCAGAACTGTAAAAAACTTTATATGGGAAAATGCCAATATGGGTTTTTTAATTAGAAACGGCAACTTTATTGTTTCCAAACTTCTTGAAATATTATTCAATACAAATTCTCTGTCTGATGTGGGTTGCACATATCGACTGATAAAAAAAGAAGCACTTGATAAAATGATGCCACACTTTAAGGTAAAATCAAACTTTTTTGGTCCTGAAATGATGGTCAGAGGATATTTAATGAAAATTAAAAGTATTCAGATACCTGTAAACTATAAAGAAAGAATAGGCAAAAGTTCTGTAACCGGAGATATGAAAAAAGCAGTAGTTCTTGGTTTTAAAATGATTTTGTTAATTATTGCAATGCGATTTAAAATCGACAAAATATTATTAAAATTTTTAAAGTAATAGTATTTATGTAACCTATGTGTATATCCGCTTTCTCAAAAATAAGTAACCGAAATATGAGGAATATTTCTGATATATAATAAAAAATGAAAAGATTTAAATTACAGATTATTATACTAATATTATCATCAATTATTCTTACATTTATTACTGTAAAACTATCTTATAATATTAGCAAAGTATACTATAAAAATTATCCGTATTTTATGGATGCCGCAGGTTTTATGTCTGCTAATATAAACTTATTACATAAATATGAACCTGATAAAAGTACAAATTCTCAAATATATAAAAGAATAAAACTTGCAATTAATGAATTTCAAATAAATCCTGTTTATCCATTGAGAACTATCCCTTTGATTCTTTTTGCCCCATCCCTGTTAGGCAATCAATGGGGTCATTTATTCACAACTGTACCTATGTTTTTTATATTTATTTTGGTACTTGGATACTCAATTTATATTAGAACAAACAACATTTTATATTCAGTTTCAATTACAACATTGTTTTGTTCTGCTCCCCTATTTTTACACCCTGTATATGGTTTATCAGCATTTTGGCTTGATTTATCTGCAAGTTTCTTGCTTGGTGCAGCAATATTATCATTTATTAATTGGTTTCAGTGGAAAAATAATTTTTGGTTAATTTCATTCGCAATTTTTTCTTCTCTTGCAATCTTAAGCAGATATAATTTTGCAGTATATGTTTTTCTTTTATTTTTTCCTGTTTATTGTTATTCTGCTTATAAAGATTGGAAACAAACAAAAAACACTTACCTGTCTATTATAAAACCCACATTAATTATTTCAGGTATATTTTTATTATTATGCGGATATTTTTTAATAAAGAATTTTTCATATTTCTATTACTATTATAATAATTTTGGATACGATGTCAGCACTCCGGCTAAATCTGCGAAATCTTTCTTAAATACATACATTCAATTTTTCCCTTGGAAATACATGTTAATATTATTTTTTATTTTTTTATTGGGATTTATGAAAAGCAATATTAAAAATCAAATAGATAAATTAATTATTTATTTCTGGTTTTTGCTGGTATTACCAATGTTTTTGATTTTTATTGTAAATGCTTATACAACAAGGCATGCTTTTTTTGTGTTCTTTCCTTTATTATTTCTAATTCTTTCCACATCAATATTTTATGAATTTAAAAAAATTAAAAAGTTATGGTTTATTATAATTTCATGCTTTCTAATATTAGTCTCAATAAATTTGCTTTATAAAACTTATAATTTACAAATTAATACTGCTTTAAATCCTACAAAAGATGAAAAAGAATTAAAAGAAGTTGATGTTGAAATTGCAGATTTCATTAAAACATTAAATAAAGAAGTTAAATGGGAAGCTTTTTTTAAAGTTTTATCATTTAAAGTAAATTGCGAAAGTTATTATAGAAATAAAGTATTTACAGTATATACTGAAAAACTTCTGTTTTCTAATGAAAAAGTATATTGGACAGGGGTTTATCCACAATTTAATCCTCAACAACTTGCTGATTTTATTTACAGCAAAATTGATAATCTTGATTTTATTATTACGCTTGAAAACCCTCAAATTGCAGATTCTTCAAAACGTTATAATAATAATGAATACACAAGACTTGTTACTAAAAATATTGCAGAAAAAATAAAAACAAATACAAACTGGGAAAAGAAAAAAATATATAAATCAAAAATTTATTCTGATTTAGCTTTTTATATAAAAAAAGATTGATTTTTTTCTTTTAGTTTCATTGATTAAATTTGCTCAATTAATATTTATTTTATGCCTTATATCACTATTGTAACTCAAATACACAAAGTAAGATATTGTTTAAAAGAATATTACATTCATTTTTATAATTCTTTTTCAAAAATTGAATCATTAATTATAATTTAGAACATAATAATATGCTGTTTTCCGTAATAATTCCTGTTTATAAATGCGAAAAGTCAATAAATGAACTGAGCGAAAGACTTGTAAAAGCTTTAAATTCTATTACACAGGATTTTGAAATTATTTTTGTGAATGATCAAAGTCCATTAAATGACTGGGAAATTATCAATAAAACAGCTGGAGTAGATAGCCGTATAAAAGGAATTAATCTTTCACGTAATTTTGGACAGCATTATGCTATTCGTGCAGGTATAGATTATGCTACTGGAAAATGGATTGTTATAATGGATGGAGATCTTCAGGATCAACCCGAAGAAATTGCCAGATTTTATGAAAAAGCATTAGAGGGTTATGAAATTGTACTTGGTAAACGTATGGAAAGAAAAGATAATTTTTTTAAACGAAATACATCTAAATTGTTTTTTTCACTTTATAATTACCTTACCGGAATTAAGAATGACAGAAGTGTAGGTAATTTTGCCATTTACTCCGGAAAAGTTATAGATTCTTATCGTACTATAAAAGAAAGAGATCAGGCACTTATTTTGTTTATTGACTGGCTTGGATTTAAGAAATCTTACATCGAAATTAAACATTCAGAACGATTACATGGTAAATCATCTTATAGCTTCAATAAATTGATTACTTTAGCTATTAGTAATATTGCTTCTCAATCAAATAAACCTCTTATTATTTCTATAAAATTTGGTTTTATTATGTCAATTTTATCTTTTCTTTATGGAATTATACTTATAGTAAACAGGTTGGTTTTTAATATGCAACTCGGATGGACAAGTATAATGGTAAGCATTTTTTTTACAGCTGGATTAATTTTAGCAAATATGGGAATAATCGGCTTGTATCTTGGGAAAACATTTGATGAGGCAAAAAACAGACCGTTATATTTTGTTAGCGAAACCATAGGATTCTAATGTATGAAAGTTTTAATTACAGGGGCAAACGGTTTTTTAGGCAGAAACCTGGCAACAAGGCTGGTTTCTATGGGTTGGCAAACTGATTGCCTTGTTTACAGTTCTGAAGTAACCTTACCTGACAATTGCAATATTATTAATTCTTTACAGGATGCTAATTATGATATTATTTTTCATTTATCTTCTTATATTCCTTATCACGATTTCAATTCTTTTGATGATGACTTATACAGAATCAATATTGATTTTACAAAAGATATAATTTCAAAATATAAAAAGTCCAAAATTATATTTTCATCAAGTGTGTCTGTTTATGGCACACCTCAGGGAATTTTAAATGAAAAATCTGCATATAATAATCCAAATCCATATGGCTTATCAAAACTTTGCGGAGAATTTTTAATTATGTCTTGTTCAAATTATTCTATACTTCGTTTTTCTTCTCTGTATGGTAAAGGGATGAATTCAGAAACATTTTTGCCCAAAATCATTGAGCAGGCAAAAAATAACAAGAAAATAATTATTTATGGAGATGGTTCAAGAAAACAGGATTATTTGTATATAGATGACGCTGTTACTTATTGCCTGAAAGCTACAGAAACAAAAAATAATGAAATATATTTAGCTGTAAATGGTAAATCTTTTTCTAATCTGGATATAGCTTTAAACGTAAAGAAATATACAAATTGCTCAATTGAATTTTCAGGTATTGATAATTCTTCGGATTTTATATACGATAATTCATTTTCTGTCAATACTTTGCAATTTAGCCCTGAAATTGATATTGAATACGGAATAAAACATTTATTATTAACATAATAACAAAAAAATTATAGTGAAAAAAACAGTATTGGTAACAGGTATTGGTGGCAATGTCGGGCAAGGTATATTAAT
>Ga0247841_10007849_pt1 | contig 15638 bp, 14 predicted proteins | sample LaCruzMarch2015__2_FD_192410 | JGI IMG/M metagenome (GOLD analysis project Ga0247841, IMG submission 192410) | Freshwater microbial communities from meromictic Lake La Cruz, Castile-La Mancha, Spain - LaCruzMarch2015_18m | ecosystem: Environmental > Aquatic > Freshwater > Lake | place: Spain...
GCGGCACCTCCCGAAATACCGAGCGTGTAGGGTTCGACCAGCGGATTGCGGAACATTCCCTGCAGGATCACGCCCGCAAGGCTCAAAGCACCGCCCACGGCAAAACCCAGAAGAAGTCTCGGAAAACGGATATCCCAAACGATGCGTCCCTCGATACTGTCCGGAGACCCGGAAAGGATCTTGATCACTTTATTTGCCGGAATGCCGGAAGGTCCCGACATCAAGGCAAGTATCGCGGCCGCGACCGCCGCAAGCGCGATCACGCCGAGCCAGAACAGCCAACGCCTTGAGCGGTTATGCGGCATAGTTCGCATGAAGGATCTGGATCAGGCTCTCGAGTGCACGGGTGAAAGTTACGGGGGTCGGCGAACAAAAGAGGTCGGAATCGACGATCACAATACGGTTTCCCCGGACCGCTTTGAGCTCCGGATATTTTTTCCACATCTGCTTTTCCTTTTCGCCGTCAAATCCCATACTCGAAATAATGATCATGTCGGGATTTTGAGCGAGCACTTTTTCACGGGAATAAAGCGGCCGCTCGGCGCCTGCGGCGATGTTCTTTCCGCCCGCGAATTCGATAAGATCGTTCAAAAAAGAATCTCTTGTCACAGTCACGATCGGCCCGGCGCCCACTTCGAGGAATACCGAAAGTGCCGGGCCTTTCGGAACTTTTTGCCGCAACAACGCCACCGCTTTTTCCTGTTCCTCTGCGAGACGCAGGGCCTCCGGTTCCTTGCCAAGCATCCGTGCAAGACGGAGAAAGGAGCCGTTCACGCCCTTGAAATTTTTCGCGGGCGCGAATGTTTCCACCCGGAGCCCCAGAGCCTGCATTTTCGCGACCGCACGCGGATCGACCATCGGAGTTACGATCACAAGGTCCGGCATAAGAGATACGACCTTCTCAAGATTGACTTCGACAATACCCCCCGCTTCCGGGATCTTTTGGGCCTCTGCCGGCCGGGCACAAAAACGGGATCGTCCGACCAAACGCTTTCCCTCGCCCAGGAGAAATATTTCTTCGGTCACCACGGTGGAAAGCGAAACAATGCGTTGGGGAGATATTTCTTCCGCCCAAACACGGCCCGAAAAGACCCCGAGAAAAATTACACCCAAGAAAATGACGCCCGGGCACTGTCTGAAGTTCACACGAAACTCCCAAGTTCAAGTTTTGAGACCCAGTGCTTCTCGATCGAAAGCTGCTCCGTCTCACGAACTGCCACAGGACTTTTAAAGATCGGTCCGTCGTAGACGAACGTATGATACTCTCCTTTTTCGCCGCACGGATCGACATGCGGGACCGTTTTCATTTTCCCAAGAAAATCCCGGTCAATCTCGCAACCCAGCCATTCGGCACCAAGGACCGTCTCATCCGTCACGACGATACGACTCTTGAAACCGGCGCCGATGAATTCCCGGAGAAGCGGCTCCCGCTTTTCATTCCAAAGCGGCAAAAAAGCCTTTAGACCCGTTTCGCGGCAAACGCGCTCAACCCATTCCCGGTGCGGCTCAAGATCAATATCGCCGAAGATCCCGGCCTCCACGCCTTTGGTTTTCAGCTCCGTCAGCACCGTCTTGAATTCCTTCTCATAATCTTTCCAGGACGCGGCGCGCTGAATGAGCGGGACCCCGATCGCCGCGGCTTGCGCGCGCAGTACGGCCGCGCTGAACCCGTGCGACCGCGAGTATTCACCTTCTTCGGTCATCATGTTTACCAGATACGCCACTTCGATCTCCGGATCCTGCATCATCCGGTAACACGCGAGTATACTGTCCTTGCCGCCGCTCCAAGACACAAAAACCTTCATGATCTTTGACCTTTCTTTTGAGATTTCACCGGTTTTCGGAACCGTTCAAGGAACGGAAGTACGTACCCGCAAACCTTGCAATGAAAATGCGTCCGGGGCATCCCCGCGCCGCAACCGGGGCAACTTTTTTCGCCTTGCCCGGGTCGCGGAATAGCCCCGACGACTTTTCTGTAAATTTTGTAATAATAAAAATGTTCCTTGTTGAAGAATTTGACCGGATAGGAATGGTTGTTGAATTCCTTGTCGGATATTTCATCCGTGATAATTCGTCTGTGTCGCGTCATGCCCGATCCCACCTCCAGCGGACGTTTGCTCTGCCAGGCGATCTTCGCGGGCAACAAGTCTTCAAACGCTTTCCTCAAGATCCATTTTCCCCATTGCTGGCCTTTGGAACGCCGGACTTTCCAGACGGCCGGGATCTTGAGCGCCATCCTGACCACGTCGGGATCGAGAAAAGGCTGAACGATCGAAAGTTCCATGGACTTGCCGATATCATTGGAGCTGAAAACCATTCGCCGGCTGATCCTTCGGATATAACCGTTCAGATCTCCAAGATCCGCCATGAATGAATATCCGCCGAACAGCTCGTCGCTTCCATCGCCGGTCCCGATGTTTTTCAATCTGAGTTCTTTGGCTTTCTTAAGCCCGAAATAGGCCGCGAGATCGTTCGGGAGTGCGGGATCAAAAGATCTCAGGATCCGGATCACATCCGGAATACGTTGGACCGCTTCCTCGACACTTACGAAATAATGGATCTGACACATCCCAAGAGTTTTCGCCAAAGTGTCCGCATAAAGAAGATCCTCTGCATTGTGTCCTAGGCTGACCGTAATACCGATCGCTTTCGGATTGAGCGCCGCGACGATTGAACTATCTAACCCTCCGGAGAAAAGTACCCCGTCATAAGAGCTCTTTGCGGCGGCCCTGGAAACTGTTTTTTTGACTTGAGCTGATGAGTTCATTTTTTTGTAAGCTCAAAATTGATGGGAACCTGGATACAGGTTTTCACAGGTTTACCGTTCCTCATTGCGGGCTGGAACTTCCACGTCAGGAAGGCCTTTGTTGCGGCCTTGTCCAGAGATTCTTCGCCGGACGATTGAATGATCTTCCACCGGCCCACACTTCCATCTTCGAGGATCTCGAGCGCGACGATCAACAATCCTTCCAAACCCTTGCGCCTGGCCCAACCCGGATACAGGATCGGCTTCGACATAGAAACCAAAAAGGGCATCGCTGTTCCTGTTTCAAACGTGCCGTTCTCCGAGAAAACCGGCGCAGGCTTAGACAGCAACTCCATGCCCGGTCTGAAGGTCACATGAAATGGATCTTTTTGATTCCCTTCCCTGGCGAGTGAATTAAGCACAACACTTTCAGAGCCAAACACAACCGGCGCCAGAGAGATCAGCATCCCCAGCACACAAAGTGTTTTCTTTCCCATAAGATAAACTCCCGATGATCTTTCCATCATCGATATGCTCCTAGAATTCCCATTTCGTTCCCAGAATGAATTCCCGTCCCGCGCCCGGATTCACCCATGTGTAGGTTCCCGCGGGATAGATACTGCTCCCCCACGAAGAACCACAGAACGCCCGTGAATAATATTTTTCTCCGAATATATTATTGACCTTGAAATAGATCTCTTTTTCCTTCCAGTTAAAGGAGGTGATGAAATTCCAGACCGAATAACCGGGGATCCAGTGCCCTGCTTTTCCCGTCGCGTCCAAAGTCGCTTGGCTGTATGTTTCATAGCTGGACGGATGCTGTCTGCCGGTGAAATCACCGTTCAGACCGAGTTTGAAACCGTCATAGGGCGTTCCCCATCGTTTCAAAGGCGTCGCGGTTCCTCCGAGGGTGAACCGGTTGGCAGGGACCTGCCCCAAACCACGGCCTTCCGCAAGATCGGTGGCGCCGCTGTTACTGTTATGAACAAACGCCGTCATCCAGGTATAGCTGCCGTACAGCTGAACCTCCTGAACAGGCGTAACATCCACGCGTTGTTCAATACCATAACGCCGCGTTTGGGCAATATTGTAATATTGGTTCTTCACATTATCCCAGTGGATCTCATTTTCAACGTCGATCAGAAAATAACTGAGTTTGTAAGCCACGGTATCTTTATACCGTAGCCGCGTTCCGACTTCATAACTGCCCGACTTCTCCGGTTTCAGATTCACCTGATTGGCCCCCGCGTAAGGAACCGTTTCATCCATGGTCGGGACACGGAACCCCTGAGAATAATTCCCGAAAACATCCGCCCATTTGAACGGCTTGACCGTCAGACCCGTCGAAAGTGTGGATTTATCCAGGCGCTGGCTTATATTGTTGGTGGGGGTCAGGGCATCTGCTGTGTGCAGCCAGTTGAAATCATGACGCATTCCGAAATAAGGAATGACCTTGTCAAAGAGATTCAAGGTCTCCCGCCAAAAGATCGCCGCATTGGCGTACCGGGCGCTGTGGTCTGTTGTGGGAGCCAACGATTCCTGGATATTCCCCTGGAAAGCATATCGCTCGGCCGAGGTCTGCCGGCTTTTCCGGACCTCCATCCCCAGGAGCGATTCGTTCCCCAGCCATTTCCACTGGTCATCGTATTTTATCTGCCATGTCAGATCACGATCACGGCTTTTCATGTTGAGGAACGCCGTATAGGGATCAAACTGAGGATAAGTCCAGGACGTAAAAGTCCCGTAGGTTGTGTAGATATTTCTCTTGTTAAGACGCTCGCTATACATGATTGATGCCAGGATATGATCATCCCAGAAACGTTTGTCTGCGCCCAGGGAAACAACCGTATTAAAAAACTTGCGCCCGTCGTAGGGCTTATTGCAACTGCGCTGCCCACCGTTCTGGAATCTCTCCAAAGTAACTTCGCCGGGCGTATGGTCCCCGTCCACGATGTGCTTGATGTTGACATAGAACCGTCCCTGGTCGTCCGGAAGCTCATAGGCGGTTTTGATATCAAAAGAGGTCAGCCGAAGTTCGGAATGATTCCGGAAACCATTGCTGTTATCACGTTCGCCGTTGAAATAATAAGTGAACTTGCCGCCGAGCGGTGTGATCTTGTCCTGGATCGTCCCGCTCACACCTTGATTGAAACGGAGACCGTGAAAACTGGACCACTCCAGACCGCCGAAAAGATGGACCGGCTTCGGACTTGCCTGCCCCGTCGTGATATTGACCACGCCCGCAAAGGCATTGCTTCCATAAACGGCGGAGGAGGAACCGCGTTCGATCTGGATCGATTGGACATCCCGCATCGGGATCAGCGGAAAGTTCACCATGTTACTGTCGACCTCATTGACCCGGACGCCATCCACCAAAAAGATCATCGCACTGGAGCTGTTAAAACCGCGCAAGGAAAAAGTGGAGTCGGCACCGTTCCCGACCTCGTCGTAGAACGTCGCGCCTTCCGTATCACGAACCGCGTCCTGAAATGTCATCGGATGCGTCAGTCCGAGCTCTTTCGAGTCTTTGAAGGTGACATTGGAGGCTATGTTATTGATATTTTGCGTCGCGGACGGAAGCCTGGACGCAATGACACTCACCGACAATGGGGCTGTTTGCTTGAGTTGATCCGGATTTTGTTTCGCGATATCGATCTTGGAATCAACATCCTGTGCGGTTGTTTTTTGATCCGGGGTTGTCTGCCGGGAGGCGGCACTTGGGGAAACTTTTTCTTCCGTTTTCTTATGGAAGAACGGAAAACTCCATCCGATATTCAGGAGGCAAACTGCGAGGAACACAACACTGATCTTCCGGAGATGCGCGCCCCGGAGCTTTACATTTTCAGTCACAAAAAAACCCTTTCCGCCTCGAAGGGGCAAGAAAGGGTGACCTGTCTCGTCCTCTGCTCGGAGGCATGAACTACGTTGATAATGGGATGACAGGTTGATATTCTGACTAGGTAAGTACAAACCTACTTGCGAGCCTTCCCACCTCATGTTCTGAGGCAGTGGCTATTCGCTTTCGTCCTTACCGACAGCGGCGGCACCGTGGAGTCCCTGCCAAAGATCCGGCAAGTCTCACTTCCCAAATGCTCCTGTCACCATAGTTTCTTCAAAGAACTGGACGCTATTATAGAGAAACAACTTCAAAACGCAAGAATCAATTCGACCCCCTGGAACCAACCACAGTCTTGAATCCGTCGGACCTGACAAGAGAACGGTTCATGGATCATCACGTGAAGCTCTGGGATGTTATAGCAAGGTTAAAGCGTTTTGATCGGGATTATTCGCTAATGCCAAATGGGATTTCTGGAAAACAGATTCTTTCAATATAAACTATTTCCTCTTCTACCTACGGGGTCAGATCCAAACAATTTCTCCAAACGATGAGGGATCTTTTCGGAAAGAATGGACAAGCTGGCAGCCGCTAGGGCTAATTTCTCGGCAAAAAGATCACAACTTTTTTTATGAGGTACGGCAGGGTCCTCATTAAAGAAATAGTTAACATTAAGGCAGGAACCCGTTGACCGGCAAAGACTGAACAAGTCACAATTTTTCTGGCAATGCTCAAACCGCCTGTTCGTGTTAGCAATAAATCTTTCGTATTTTTTTACTTCCAGCCCATCGTTAACATTACCCAATTCAAAATCTTTTATTCCGAGGAACGAGGTGCAGGGATATATTCCGCCATCAATGGATACAGCGATTTGCCCTTTAGCGGCAGGACACCCCCCCGAGACTTCCTGATTATAATAGAGCCTCTGCATGAGTTTGAAAAATCGATTGAAGAATGTTTTGCTGTAATTTAAATCCCCCGAAACAACATCGTCAATATACCGTAATGCCAGTTTTTCGTACATCTTGCATAAAAGTTCATAGTTCCCTTTTGTGCTGAAAAAACTCTCTCTTTGCCGGGGCGAGATCTTATGACATGCGTCTTCGCTTTCAAAGATCTCGATCCGCTCAAACCCTAGCTTTCTCAAATGTTCGTATAATTTCACCATATCGGGAAAAAACGGGGTCACGGTTGTGCGGCCCACAAGCCTCTTCATGACTGCTTTAGGCATTTTTTCAAGATTTGAAAAAATAGCGTCAAAACTTCCTTCGCGATTTATAAACGGCCGGTTCTTATCATGGACGGCTTGGGGCCCGTCGATGCTGACAGCAACTTGCACCCCTTTGTTGAGTAATTTTTTGGCTATGGACGGGGTTAAAAGAGTGCCATTCGTTGCCAATAAAAAATGAAAGTTAACTCCCCATTTTTTTTGATTTTCCCTGCAGTAATCCACGGTTGCCATAAGTGTGCTTATATTCAGCAAGGGCTCACCGCCATAAAAATCAACGACTAGATCTTTGTCGCCGCCTCGCAATTTCACCAAGATATCTACGGCCTTTAGGGCGGTCGCAACCGGCATGTGGATGCTCGCATTGTTTTTCCCAGGATTTGTAATTTTTCGTTTTAGAAATGCGGCATTCGAGTATTGGCCGTGATCGTTCCAGCAATAAACGCAGCGGAGATTACAACTCGATGTCAGATTGAGGGTTAGATCAGTAAGGCAGGCAGAGGATCTCTTGTCCGAGCTTAAGGATATATTTTTATCACGAATAGGAAAACACTTCGTTACTTCAGGAGGAACATTCAATGCCTTGGCTAACGCGGCGGCTTTTGTTCTGAAAGAAGAACCCCGGAAAAGCGATATGCCTTTACTCCACTTTTCCAGCAGATCATATGTTCCAGGAGACAGGTCATAAAAATCTCCCGTCGCCGTCGATATGCCGACACACCGTCCCAATTTATGGAATAAAACAACTGGCGGAATTTTTTTAATAATAATCGACCCTAAAAAGCATAGATTCCAGGCCGTTCCCCGCACACCTCATACGCTTACAGGATACAGCCGTTAAGATTGTTACGATTGGCTAGCTGATCCTTACCACAAGACCCTGCCCGACCGGCAGTAACGGGAAAGTTTTTTCTTCGCTTTCGTGGTTTTATTTATTTTTTTTATTTTTGCTTTTTTACTTATTTTTTTCGCTTCCATTGTTCCTCCTTTCATAACGCCTTTCTATAACTATAACATCTCGCGCGCGTTATGTCGAATTACCGAAGCCGCTGGCAGTATTCTTCAAAATTCATAGAATCGCAATTCTAATTTTTTTCACGCCCTCACAACAGACAGAAAATGAGTGCCCCAAGCGGAGGGGTCTGAATTCTTAGACGGGGAAAAAGACTGAGAAACGCGAACCTTGGCCGGGAGCACTTTGGCATGTAGCATGGCCGCCATGGGCTTCCATGATATGTTTGACGATGGCCAGACCCAGCCCTGTCCCTCCAAGCTCTTTTGAACGCGCTTTATCCGCCCGGAAGAACCGTTCGAAAACACGGCATTGTTCCTCTTCAGGAATACCGATCCCCGTATCCTCGATCGTGATCGTCACACCCTCCGGCTTTTGATCTGAAGACAGGATGATCTTGCCTCCGGATCTGTTGAACTTGATGGCATTGTCGATGAGGTTTACAAAGACCTGATGGATCTTGTCCCCGTCGCCCGGTACGATAATAGGTTTTCCGGAGATGCGATTCTCGACCGTAAGCCTGTTTTTTTCGATCCCGGTATTGAACTGTTCCAGAATGACCACCAGTTTAGAAGCAAGATCGACCCGGTCTTTTTTCATGAGCGCTATTTTTTGTTCGATCGCACCCAGCGTTAAAATATCTTCCACCAAACGGCCTAGACGGTCCGTCTCTTCGGCAATGATCTTCAGAAATCGATCGTTTGCAGGCGGGTCCTTTGAGGCACCCCCTAAAAGCGTCTCGATGAATCCCTTGATCGCCGTAAGCGGCGTACGGAGCTCATGGGAAACATTGGTCACGAATTCCTTCCGGATATTTTCGAGGCGACGGATTTCCGTCATATCATGGAAGACAAGAATGCCGCCAACATCACGGGCATGTTCCTTCAGGACCACCACGCTCAAACGAAGGGTTTTTCTTATTTCTCCCGAGGTTTGGATCTCCTCAGAAACAGTCCCCTCTTCTTTGAAAGCATGGTCCACGATCCTTTCAATTTGGGGGTGTCTTGTGATCTCGATCAGTCCCTTGCCTTCGATAGCGGAGGCGTGACAGCCAAAGATCTTTTCTGCCGTGGGATTCACAAGAATGATCCGTTTGTGACGGTCAATGGCGATGACCCCTTCGGTCATATGGTTCAAAATGACGGCGATTTTGCCTTTCTCACTTTCGAGATCTTCGATCCTCGAACGAAGGGTTGCGGCCATTTGGTTCATAGTGTTCGCGAGCATCTTGAGTTCGTCTTTGCCGTCGATCAGGATCTTCTCGGACCAATCCCCGCGGGCATAGCGTTCGGCTACGGAGGTGATACGGTGTATGCGTTTCGTAAGGTGATTGCTAAAAAGAAAACCGGCAATAAGAACGATCAGAATGCCAAACGCTGCTGCAAGTATGACGGGGCAGCGGACGGAAGCTAAGATCTTATCGACGTGTGTGATCGGCATGGCCGTACGCACAATACCTAAAACTTTTGTATTTCCCAAGATGGGAACCGCGATATAGAGCATCCGGGTCCCTAGAGTCATGCTGTAGCGGATGCTCATGCCCGGTTCTTTTCTCAGGGCTGCCGCGACCTCGGGACGGAGCGCATGATTTTCCATTTTGGAAAGTTGCTCCAGATTTTCACTCGAATCAGCGAGCACGGCCCCTTGAACGTCAATTACCGTGATACGGATATTCGTTTCTGCGGAGATTTTTTTGACCTGTTCCTGGAGGCGTTTGTGATCACCCAAAAGAGGGATCGCCAGCTCACCGATAATAACGGATTGGCGGGTCAGGGAGTTCTGGAGTTGTTGAAGATCACGCTTTTGAAGAAAATGGGAAAGTGTCCAATCATTCACAAACAAAACAAGGATAAAAATGATCCCGTACAATACAAGAAGACGCCTGGCAAAACCAATTTTGGGAAATCCCATTTTACTCTCCGTCGAAACGATAACCGACACTTTTGACCGTGACGATCCGTTCCGCTTCCTTTCCGATCTTTTTCCGCAACTGTCCGATGTGCATATCGACGGTCCGGGTTTCGATATTCATGGAATTTTCATAACCCCAAACCTTCGATAAAAGGACTTCGCGGGTCAGCACCCTCCCCTTGGAATTCATGAGTATCCCCAAAAGCTCGAACTCTTTGGCTGTAAGCTCCACGGGCTTCCCTTTCAAACGAAGTTCGTGCTTCGTCATATCGAGTTCAATGGTTCCAGACCTTAAGATCTCTACCGCGGGTTTTTCTTGAGAACGTCTGAGGACGGCTTTGATACGGGCCACGAGTTCCCGGGGGCTGAAGGGCTTGGTAATGTAATCATCCGCGCCAAGCTCGAGACCAACAACCTTGTCAGATTCGGTGCCTTTGGCCGTAAGCATGATGATGGGGATCAAGCGCGTTTTTTCATTCTTCTTGAGAATTTTGCAGATCTCAAGACCGCCCATTTCCGGAAGCATGAGATCCAGGAGCACAAGTGCAGGCTTTACCTTGAGTGCCGTTTCAAGGCCTGCGTTGCCTTTGGTCGCAGAGAGGACGCGAAAACCTTCCTGCTCGAGATTGTATTTTACAAGCTCGACAATGTTCTTTTCGTCTTCAATAAAGAGAATTGTTTCGTTCGCCATAAGTTTTTAATGTGGACATTTTACCACAACAAAAGGTCCCAAGGGGAAGACATCCTTTAGGCCTCTTTTTCATTACACATTCTTTACATCCCCATCAAGCAGAATAGACAAGAAACTGTTACAATGCGGCAATGAAGAATTTTTTTATCTCTTTGTTCGTCTTTGGGTTTGCATGTCAAAGCATTCCCCTCCATGCCGGGACCATGCCTTCGGCGACTTCGCCTGTCCCGAACAAACCTCTCAAAGTTAATGTCGTGCTGGATGTCACACCGATCCGTGTCAAATCTCTCAAGGAGGGTAAGGGGGTGGACGCCCTTGAGAAGCTTCCGGAAGAGATGGGGCCCACAACAAGGATCGTGGTTTTCCGCATCAACCGGGTGATGCGCGGAGAACTTGCAACGATCAAAACAAAGGAGCTTTCACTTTGGGATCAAGCGAAAGACGCGGCCGGTGATAAAAACATCCTCAAGCTTATCACCATGGATTTTCACAGACCTGAAGGAGAAGGCGCGGAAAGGAAGTCGTTCTCGATGGCTGTTCTGGACCCTTATGCGTCTTTCGGTATCAGAGAGGGCGAAGACACCCCCAAACAACGCTATAAAATCTCACTTGCCCTGATTCACAAAAACCCCGACAGCTACCTCCTCGTAAAAAACGAGAAACTCTGATTTTTATCTGACAAAATACCGGGTTTTAGAAAATAATCTGCTACGTCGTTTCGAAATGATGGCGCACTTCCTTGCCCTGCTTCAGATAAACCGTATCTTCGGCGATGTTATTGGCAAGGTCCGCGATACGTTCAAGGTTTCGTCCGATGATCAGAAAATGAAGGGCCCGCCGGACCGTGGAAGAGTCTTTTTCCATAAGAGCCGCCATGTCGAGATAAAGCTTATCGTTATAGTCATCGATCTTGTCGTCGCTTTCCAGGACTTTGCGCGCAAGATCTACATTCTCGTTCATGAAGCAATCCAAAGCATCACGGACCATTTTTTTCACTTCATTTGCCATTGAATTTAACGGAAAATCCAGTTGAAGGGGCGGCTGGCTGCTCAGGGCCTTGCTTTTTTCGGCAATATTGACTGCATGATCGCCCATGCGCTCCAGATCGGTATTGATCTTAAGGATCATGGTAATGAGCCGGAGATCACGGGCCATCGGCTGCACCAAAGCAAGGAGCGTATGCCCGTTCTCATCGATCTCGATCTCGAGCTGATTGATGACCTTTTCGTCCTCAAGAACCGCCTTCACGCGTTCTTCCGAACGCTCGGTGAGCGCTTCGAAGGATTTTTCGATCGCCCCCTCGACGAGAAGTCCCATCTGAAAAAGTTTTTGTTTTAAGGTCGCAAGTTCTTCCGCAAAATGTCTTTCCATAAATCCTCCTTTTTTCGTACCACGGGCCACGTCTTCCGGGCCACGTTGCGTGGACCGTGGTTCGTGGCGCGTGGAACGTTTTTATCCATACCTTCCGGTGATGTATTCTTCGGTTTGTTTTTCTTCTGGATTCGTAAAGATCTGTTTGGTTTCTCCGTATTCAACAAGTTTTCCAAGAAGCATAAATCCTGTGCGGTCGGAAACCCGGGCTGCTTGTTGCATGTTATGTGTCACGATCAGGATCGTATAATACTTTTTCAACTCGAACATAAGTTCTTCAATCCTTTGGGTCGCCATCGGATCCAGTGCAGAACAAGGTTCGTCCATGAGCACCACATCCGGCGTGATGGCCATAAGCCGCGCAATGCAAAGACGCTGTTGCTGTTCAAGCGACAAATTCAGCGCAAAACGGTCGAGTTTGTCTTTCAGGGTATCCCAAAGCATAACATCCGAAAGGACCTTCTCAACGATAGCTTCAAGTTCCCCATGGTTTTTGGTCCCGTGCGTGCGGGGCCCGTAAGCAATGTTATCAAAGATCGAAAGCGGAAACGGATTCGGCCGCTGAAAAACCATCCCGACCTTTTTACGAAGAAGGATGAGATCGGTCGCTGGATCATAGATGTTCTTGCCGTCGATCATGATCTCCCCCGTGATCTTGACGCCATCGATCAGGTCATTCATACGGTTGAGGGTCCTGAGAAGCGTGGATTTTCCGCAACCGGAGGGGCCGATCAGCGCTGTGATCATTTTCCCCTCGATCGCAAGGTTCACATCGATCAGGGCTTGAAAAGTCCCGTAAAAAAGATCCAGATTCTTGGTTTCGATAACGCTCATGATCCTACCCGAACCTTCCGGTAATATAATCTTGAGTCCGCTGGTCCCGTGGCGTTGTGAAGACCTTTCCGGTCTCATCGATCTCGACGAGTTCTCCCATAAGAAAAAACGCCGTCCTGTCACCGACTCGCGCCGCCTGTTTGACATTGTTGGTAACAAGGATCTGCGTATAACGGGCCTTCAGCTCGAACATCGCCTCTTCGACTTTGGCTGTCGAGATCGGATCGAGTCCGGAGCAAGGCTCATCATAAAGGATCACTTCGGGCTCTACCGCAAGCGTACGGGCGATACAGAGCCGCTGTTGCTGGCCGCCCGAAAGTTTCATAGCGGAAGATGAAAGCCGGTCTTTTACTTCATCCCAAAGAAAAGCCGCCTTAAGGGTTTTTTCGACGGTCTCTGCGAGCTTTTTCTTGTTTTTGATCCCGTGGCGCCGCGGCCCATAGGCGATATTATCGAAGATCGACATCGGAAGCGGGAGCGGAAGCGCGAAGACCATCGTGACTTTTTTCCGGACCTCTTCGGCATTCATTTCTTTCTGGATGTCCTTGCCGTTCAACTTGATCGAGCCTGTCATGCGGCATGAAAGATCAAGATCGTTCAGACGATTCACGGCGCGAAGAAAGGACGTCTTCCCGCTGTTTGCGGGGCCGATCACGCTCAGGATCTCGTTTTCTTTTACGGCGAAATTCAAATCCCTCAGGGCCCAGACGTCTTCGTAACGAATGTCCAGGTTCTCAACCATGATCTTGGGCGGATGCAGGTCTACCATTGTTTCTTGCTCCGGATATGCGCACGGATCACGATGGCTACCAGATTAAGAAGAAACACGAGCCCCACAAGCACAAGGGCGGTCCCGTATTGAAGCGCCGGTTTCACATTCGGCACTTGCGTTGAAAGCACGTACAGATGATAAGGAAGCGCCATGCACTGGTCCAAAACCGATTTCGGAAGTCTGGGCAGATAAAATGCCGCGACCGTAAAAAGGATCGGGGCCGTTTCGCCTGCCGTCCGGCTGATGCCCAGGATCGATCCTGTCAGAATGCCGGGAAGGGCATTGGGAAGTACCACGTGACGGATCGTTTGCCAGCGGCTCACGCCCAGCGCAAGGCTCGCTTCCCGGAAGGAACGCGGAACGCTCATGAGAGCCTCTTTTGAAGAGGTAATGATCACGGGCAGTTCCATGATCGCAAGCGTAAGCGACCCCGCAAGGATCGAAGATCCGAATTGAAAAAAGATCACAAAAAGTCCCAGACCGAAAAGACCGTAGACCACGGAGGGAACACCCGCCAGGTTCACGATGGCGATCTCGATCATCCGCGTCCACCAGTTCTTCTTGGCATACTCGACAAGATAGATCGCTGTGAGGACCCCGAGCGGAAGAGCAACACCGATCGCACCCGCCACAAGACATAGCGTCCCCATAATTGCCGGGAAAATGCCGCCGGCCCGCATCCCCATCCGCGGCATTTCAGTCAGAAATTGCCAGCTGATAGCAGGCAATCCTCTTTTGACAAGAATGGCCAGGATCAGGACCACCGGAATGATCACGATGACCGCGGCCAGACCGAGCAGCGCAAAAGCGATCTTTTGTTTTATCTGAGGTTTTATTTTCATTTGTTTTTTCTGTGACGCGCCAGATCGGCAAGAAAATTGATAAGAAACGTGATCCCGAAAAGGACCAATCCGATTGCGAAAAGCGCGAAATAATGTTCGCTCCCGCGCACCGTCTCGCCCATTTCGGCGGCAACAGTGGCTGTCATTGTTCTTACCGGCGCCAGGATCGTCTTGGGAAGCACGGAGGCATTTCCTGTGAGCATCATCACGGCCATCGTTTCGCCGATCACACGGCCGATCCCGAGCATGATGGCGGCCACGATCCCCGAAGAAGCCGCCGGAATAATGACCCGGTAGATCGTTTGCCAGTGCGTTGCCCCGAGCGCCAGAGACCCTTCTTTATAACTTCGCGGAACAGCGCTGATCGAGTCTTCCATAATGCTTACCATGGTCGGGATCGCCATGAACGCAAGCGCCAGGGATCCCGTGAATGCCGTAAGTCCTGTCGGGAGATGGAAAAGGTTCTTCACAACAGGGCCAAGCATGGTCATCCCGATAAAACCGATCACAATGCTCGGGATCGCGGCGAGAAGTTCCACCCCCGCTTTCAGAATTTCCCTCATCCAGCGAGGCGCAATTTCACCGATAAAGATCGCGCAGGCGATCCCAAGGGGGACTGAAATGACGGTTGCGCCAAGCGTCACAAAGACCGAACCGAGAAAAAGGGGCAGGATCCCGAATTGGGGAGGTTCCGCAAGCGGGTTCCACAAAGTCCCGAAAAGGAAATCCTGGATCGCGATCGTCCGGAAGAGCGTGAGCCCGTCTTTCGCTAAAAAAATAAAGATCAAAATGACAAAAAGGATGCAGGCAAATCCGCTCACCTGGATGATCTTCTCAATGATGAATTCTTTGGCTCTTCTCAATCTCTCTCCTTGGGGGGCTCAGGGCAATAAAAACTCATGGGGACGGGCCCGTTTTCAAGGACCCATCCCCTCTTTTCTTCTAGATTAAAAGTACTATTCCTTTTTTGAGAGAGGAACAAAACCTAATTCATCCACGATTTTCTGTCCTTTTTCGCTCACCACGAAATCGAGGAACGTCTTAATGTCCCCCTTGGGTTTGAACGCCGTATACATATAAAGGTGCCGCGTGATCGGGTAGGTTTTATTCATCGCGGTTTCCTTGGAAGGCAGGACAAAAGCCTCGCCTGATTTGCCCGCGACCGCGATGGTTTTGACCTTCGGGGTTACGTAGCCGAGACCGTCGTAACCGATAGCGCTCACGCTTTGCGCGGTCTCTGCGATGATCGCCTCAGAGGAAGGGAGCATCAGAGTGGAAGGCGCGAACTGTTCCGGTCCTTTTTCTTTTCCTTTTCTCAGCACGTGTTCGAGAAAATACATATGCGTTCCGGAATTCCGGTCGCGCGAAAGAGCCAGGATCTTCTCGTCATTCCCG
>Ga0247841_10007850_pt1 | contig 15638 bp, 13 predicted proteins | sample LaCruzMarch2015__2_FD_192410 | JGI IMG/M metagenome (GOLD analysis project Ga0247841, IMG submission 192410) | Freshwater microbial communities from meromictic Lake La Cruz, Castile-La Mancha, Spain - LaCruzMarch2015_18m | ecosystem: Environmental > Aquatic > Freshwater > Lake | place: Spain...
CTTTTATATTCTTGAAACTCTTTTAAATGCCTTTGCTCCCCTGCAAAAAAGCCCCATGCAGCGCACGAGCCTGGAATCCGTTCTTCTCCAGATATTACGCAGTAAAAACCGCATACCCATCGAAGTGTTGATTCGACGCCTCAACGAACTTGAGCAAAATCTTTCTAAAAATGAGCCGCCCGCCAGCCCCCCCAACATTCCGATTGATCTGAATTCCTCTTCAGAACCGGATCAAATTTTACGGGATTCCGATGTTTTAGATATAAACGCTAACATCTTGTGCGTAAACGAAGCAGAAAAACAAGGCGACCCAGCTTCAAAAAACGAAATTACCGAGTCCCTCCCTAAACTTGAAGCCCTCCCCGAACCAACAGTGCTGCCGGAAAAAAAAGAACATTGCAAAGAGGCTTCAATTCCACTCAGCAATCCCGATCTCATCAAACCGACCGTGAAAGTTGAAACAATTCCATCTGCCCCGATTATCCCAGAAACGATTTTGCCAAAAGCCCCCTCAGTATTAGAACGAAAACCGGATCAGGGACGCTACGAAACTCTTTTACGCTTTGCTGCTGTTGAACTGGAAGGAACAATTAAAAACTAAGGATCTTTATGGGAAGCGGATTTTCAAAGATGAAAAAACAGGCCCGGATGATGCAAGACCAGGTCGGTCAAATGCGCGATAACCTCAAAAAAACATTATCGACCGGAAGCGCGGGCAATGGATTGGTCACTGCGACAATCGATGGCGAAAAAGCTCTCAAAAAAATTGTAATTAAACCCGAATGCGTGAATCCAAACGATATCGAAGGATTGCAAGATTTGATTATTGCGGCTTATGAAGATGCAGCACAAAAGCTGGAAAATTCCCCATCTTCGCCAAAGATGCCCTGGTAAGGGATCCCTAAACAGGAGCCAGCAGTAAAACTGGCTCCAGATTTTATGTCATCAAAGCGATTGTGTTTATTTCACAGGAGGTGTTTGATTCGCCCAAAATGCACTCCAGGCATTTGATATGCGCGTAGGCAAAAGGCCGATCGTTGTGCTGATCCATTCTTTAGATGCACTGAAGGCGCCACTAATATTCGAATCAGAAACCGATTCCCAAACCTTATCTGAACCGATTCCGGTAAGAGTAGCCGTAATCTGAGCAACGGAGCCAAACTGGATTCCACGAGTGAGCGCACATGATGGCTTGGAAGTTACTGCAGCGGAAGCAAGTCCTAACGCGAGCGTAGAAAAGCATAAGACCCCCATACCAGGCTGCGTGAGCGAAGTGCCGTTTCTAAAATATTGATAAGCTACCGGCAGCGAAAGAGGAATAGCAGAGCCGAGCGATCCGGTAAAAAAACGCTTTCCAAATTCGGCTGTTTTGGACCAAATGCCCATCTGCTGCGTGCCGCTATTCTGATAACGATGCTGGGGTACAATCATTGATTCTTTTCTTTGAGCAACAAACCAAACCCCAAAACGATCTCGGACTAAACAATTAACTTCTAAAGCCATAAAAAACTCCATTATTGAATCAGGCCAATTGTATTCCAATTCACTCTTAAAACGAAAACAATAAAAAACAACTAAAAGATGAAAAAAACTTTTTTGGTAAAGTTTATAGCAAACAAAACAAATATCGGAAAGTAAAATAATTTTTTTATGTAAATGAAAAATTTAACTGTTAAAGGAAGAAACTCTTTCTTCAAGAAACCGTTTCAGATCATCCGCGCAGGAATACTCCAGAGCTTGCTCAGCTAATTGACAAGCATCCAGAATGCGCCATTTGCGAATAATATGCTTAACGATCGGAATATTACGAGAAGCGACAGAAAAATCCCGAATTCCCAACCCTAGAAAAAGAGGAATCATGACGGGATCCGCTGCGCTTTCACCACATAATAGAAGAGGTTTTTTAAATCGGCTCGCAGACGCAACGATCATGCGGATCAAACGTAAAATGCTCGGATGAGCCGGACTATAGATATTGGAGGTCAAGACGTTGTTGCGATCAGCCGCTAATACGTATTGAACGAGATCATTTGTCCCCACGGACAGAAAATCAGCCTCCTTCGCCATGGCGTCGCATAGGAGAGCGCTGGAAGGCACTTCGATCATGCAGCCAATGGGAATCGATCGAACCACTTTGATACCTTTGCGGGACATTTCCAAAGAGAGTTTGGCAACGCGCGCGCGCACCTGCCGCAATTCCGAAATATCAGAGACCATTGGAATGAGAAGATGAACATCGCCATACTGGCTCGCCCGAAGTATCGCTCGAATCTGAGCGTCCATCAGATTGGGAAACCGAAGTAAAAAACGAATCGCACGGCATCCAAGGGCGGGATTGGGTTCATCGCCAATCGCCGTAAAATAATGAGCGTCGGCGCTCGCAGGATCGAATTCAAATTTTTTATCGCCGCCGATGTCATAAGTACGGATTACAAGAGGCCGTCCTTCCAGACGCTTCGCCATTTTGCGGTAGATCGCGGCTTGTTCCGCTTCTGTCGGAAAACGCTTTCGCGGAAAAAGAAGATATTCCGTACGAAGCAAGCCAACACCCGACGCACCATGCTTTATCGCATAATCAATATCATTCGGTCCTTCCAAATTGGCAAAAATACGAACCTGGTACCCATCGACCGTTTCCCCATTCAGGTGAGTGGCATTCTGCATGAGGCGAAAATTCTGTAACTGCCCCTTTCTAAGAGATTGATATTTTTTAAGCGTCTGAGCAGTTGGATTGACAATAACAATCCCTTGCGTCCCATCGACAATGACTCTGCCGCGATCAAACCACTTAAACAGTTTAATATCGACATGGGCAACGTAAGGAATACCCTTTGCACGCGCAATAATCGCCGCATGCGACGTGATGCCGCCGGACGCAGTTACAAACGCACCCACTTGGGCTGCCGTCGCCTCGACGGTATCCGACGGAACAAGATCGTGTGCTAAAATAATCGAATTATTGGGAACGGAGCATAACTTCATCGCCTGCGTCGGACGCAAATGGCCAAGGACACGCCTGGAAACATCGATAATATCGCGAATCCTCTCTTGAAAAAATCCATCTTTAATATTGCGAAATCGCTTTTTGTACTCATCGATGACCTTGAGAACGATTGTTTCCGGGTTTTTGCAGATCAATCGAATTTTTTCCTCAATGACCGTTGTCATCATAGGATCTTGAAGCATTTCAAGGTGGGCGCCGAGAATATTGACAATTTCCGGAGGTCCATCATTGAGAGAAAGCTGCTGCAGCCTCTCCACGTCTTGTCGGCTGAGAGCGAGAGCTTTCCGATACCGTTGAACTTCCGCCTCAATGCCGCTTTGAGAAATGGATATCTCTGGAATATCGTCATCGGTCGAAGAGAAAAAAAGAGGAAGTCCGATGCCAATCCCACGACTAATGGGAAGACCACGCAGGATGATTTCCTCTGCTTTTTCCATCACTTTTCCCCGAATTGCTCCTCAAAGGCCCGCACCATTACTCTCATTGCAGCCTCAGCGTCCTCACCCTCAGTGGTGATTACAATTTGTGAATTTTTTCTTGCCGCCAGCATTAATATGCTCATGATACTACGCGCATTAATCGTCTCGTTCTTGTATGTAAAAGAAACGGACGATTTCAAAGGCTGTAGCATCTTTACAATCGCAGCAGCCGGCCGAGTATGTAATCCCAACGGGTTTTTCACTTTTACCTTACTGGTTAATTTCAAGGCCATTGTTTATTACCTTCCAAGTCTACCCGGTCGAAATTATATCTTCTTTTTTCGCCGTTTTTGCGCTATCGTTTCGAGTAATTTCGTATTGAATTCCTTCGCCGAATTATATCCCATATCTTTTAATCGATGATTCAACGCGATGGTTTCAACAAGGAGAACAATATCCCTGCCCGGTTTAACCGGTAAAATATGATAAGGGGTACTGACTCCCAAAATATCGATGAACTTTTCATCGAGACCGACACGATCATAAAAATGCTGATCATCCCACTCTTCCAGTTTGATCACGATGTCGAGCTGTTTATCTGTCCGCACGCAAACCGCCCCATAAAGATGAGCCACATTAATGATGCCAATCCCACGAATCTCCATCAAATGACGCGTCAATTCCGGACCCGACCCAATAAGACAGCCTTCTTTTTTTTTGACTCGGACTACGTCGTCGGAAATCAAACGATGCCCCCGCTCGATCAATCCCAGGGCCGCTTCACTTTTACCAACGGACGATTCACCTTGTATGAGAACACCCACTCCAAACAATTCAACGAGTGTGCCATGAAGAGTTACGGACAGTGAAAATTCTTCGATCAATAAAAATGCGATTCGGCTCAGCAAGCTGGTCGCCGTTGCCTTAGCGCGAAACAAAGGGATCCCCTTTTGTTCGCATATCATCGACAGAGCCTTGGGCACACGGAGATTCGTAACAATGACAGCCGGCGTGGAATGGGTCAATATGGATTGCAATCGTTGAAATCGCGTCTTTTCATCGAGTTGGCGAATATAATCGATTTCATTTCTACCGAAAACCAAGAGCCGTGCATTCACAAAGTTCTTGAGAAAGCCGGTTAAACTCAAACCGGGACGATGGACTTCAGGTTTTTGAATACGACGACAGAGTCCCTTACGGCCGGCGACAAGCTCTAAGCCGAGAACTTTTCCATGCTGCTCGTAAAGGTGTTGAACCAGATACATGAGCCGCCTTAATCTAAATTGTTCCCTTCCAAATAGAAGGATAACCAATCCAAGAAAGTGGGAAAAGCCATTTGATCGGCCCACTCTTTCCGATCTCTATAATCGGATATTGTATAATCGATTCCCGATAAATATACATTTCCCATTTCACTCCCAGGATACCACTCGTTAAAAAAACATTGATAAGAACCCAAACCGTATGATTCATAAAAAGGAATCAACGAACTGGGATCAATCGCCTGATTACCCATTTTTAAAGAACGCTCTCCCCATAAAAATTGATCCATCAAACGCTTTTTTACACCAACGACCTGACCGGTTTTCATCAAGCCAAGATCAGACAGCTTTCCCAATCCATTGTGAATGCGTAAAAACGCGAGATAATCGTGCGGAAGAGGGACGATAATCGAATTTTTCAATTCATTTAGCTCAGTTTCAGAACAGGGCGGCAAGCCTCGAAAAAAGGTACTGTTATCCTTCAAACTATAAATCATCTCAACGATCCAAGGCGACTGTTGGCTCGTTTGGCTCATCACCACGCCCACATCGTCTAATTGCTCAAAGAATTCGGTCAGAAAAATATGAAAAGAAGGATGATAGGGAAGTAAATTCAACCAAAAATCGCGCACGAATTCAATACGGTCTTCAGATGGCAGCCGACATAACTCAAACCAGCCGCGCGGAAGTTCGCTCGATTTTCGACTCGTAACATCCCAAGAATCTGGAGACTCAGACAGAAATAGGATCTCATGAAAGAGAGCCTCTTCCTTATCTTTGTTTCGATAAAAGTCGCGCACCAATGTATTCATTCGACTCGCAAACTATTCTATATAAGAAACTTTCTTCATAAACCCCAAAGATGATTATTTTTATTTTCAAAACACGTACGTATGCATGTTTTAACACTTGGTAGAAATAATTTAAATAAATTTTTTTATTAATTATTTCTTAAAAAAAAAGCGCCCACAGATTGCGAATGTTTGAGGTAAAAACCGTTCAAACCTTCTTCAATCCTGATTTTTCAAGTAGTTTGTGTATAAATGATTTGGTATCTTGAAAAAAAACGAGAGAGGATTGAGAATGGCAAGCACGAAGGTGATCATTTTGGGCGGTGGTTTTGCCGGGCTGAACATCGCAAAAAGCCTTGGCAACACTTCGTTTGATGTCTGGTTAATCGACAAGACCAATCATCATCTCTTCCAACCTCTACTCTATGAAGTAGCCACAGCCGCTCTTTCCCCTGCAGACATCGCAGTTCCGATCCGCGAAATTTTAGCGCGTTATAAAAACATCAACGTTCTAATGGGTGAAATCGTTTCAATCGATAAAGATAAACGAATTGTCTCTCTCCGAAATGGAGAGTTTATCGGGTTCGATTATCTCGTCATCGCACTCGGCTCGCAGAGCTCGTATTACGGACATGATGACTGGAAAGATTTCTCCCTAGGCTTAAAAAACCTGGACGACGCTCTAAAAATTCGCGAACAAATTCTCCTTTCTTTTGAAAAGGCGGAGCGCTGCGACAACCGCTCAAAGGCCTCGGAATATCTCAATTTTGTGATCATCGGAGGCGGTCCAAAAGGCACGGAAATGGCAGGAGCGATTGCCGAAATTGCCGACAAGACCATGATTCATAATTTTCGGCATATCGACCCCGCGCAAGCAAAAATCTTTCTCATTGAAAGACTGCCCCGGATTCTCTCTTCTTTTCCCGAACCGCTTTCTCGAAAAGCCCACGTCTATCTCGAAAAGCTAAATGTCCGCGTCATGACTGAAGTGCAAATATCTCAGATCAGTAAACAAGGAGTGCTGATCGACAAAACCTTCATCCCTAGCCAAAACGTATTCTGGCTAGCCGGCGATACAGCTTCGCCCATTCTTCAAACTCTCGGTGTACCTCTCGATCGACAGGGTCGCGTGATTGTCGATTCCGATCTTTCCATTTCCGGCCATCCTGAAATTTTTGTCATCGGAGATGCTGCCAGCGTGCAAGATCATCTGGGCGTCGCTTTACCGGCCATGGCACCCGTTGCAATTCAACAAGGTAAGTATCTTGGTAAAATACTCAAGCATCATCTAGAGAAAAAAAATCGTAAACCATTCCATTATAATGACAAAGGGATGTTGGCCGTGATCGGCAAAACAAAAGGAATCGGCACCTTCAGAAATTTTCAATTCAGCGGATTTTTTGCATGGACCATCTGGGGAATCGTCCATCTTTTATTCCTCACAGGTTTTCGCAATCGACTTTCAGTTCTTCTGCAATGGCTTTTTTCATTCATCACCAACAAGCGCGGAGCCCGTCTGATCTACCGATCGATCGACGAAGATCAGTCAAAAAAAGTTAATACAAATTGAATCCAACTTTTTATTAAACAATATAATCATCATTTAACTCTTGCAAAAAGATTATAAAACGTTATTATTAACCACAAAACAAAACAGGAATATTAAATGAACCTAACTACATCTATATTTAAAAATCCGTTTCGATCGATCGATAATATAGAAAATCAAGCGCAATGGATGATGAGTGCCGATTCCAAGAACGCATCGAATAAAACTTCATGGTTATCAAATAGTTATGTTATCACAGCACTAGCCACCCTGGTCATTGGAAGCACCGTATATTTATGCTACCAGCATGGATTATTTTCAGCCCCTGCCGAGATAATAACTACTTCTTCAAACACCATTCCCAATGCTAAAATACCGATATGTTTAGGTACAATTTCCAATTGTATCAAACAGGCGCAACAATTAAAGACACCCGTATTAGTACAACTAAATCCAACTACTTGGCAAGTGATTTCTCCCTAGAGCACTGCTAGCTGTATATGTTCGTGTACATTATTCTTACGGACTTCTAGTACACAGTTAACAAATAATGAAAGCGTCGCACCGGATCTTTTGGCTGGAACATCCAGCGCTAGCGCTGGGTATCAGCGCTTTTTTCGGCGCCTTTGTTTTTTTTGAGCAAGCGTATTGGATTGCCCCTCTCTGGATTGGCTATCTCTTTTTTCTGTTCCCCTTAAGGAGTCTATTTCACTCGCTACTGCTTATTTCAATTTTTCTTTTTTCATTTTTCATCTTCTCACGCCTTCCCACGCCGGGTTTAGGCAGAGCCGTTTTTTCGATTCATTCCGTGCAGTCTCACTCATCACCCTTTCATAAAGGATGGATCTATCAGGGAACTCTGTCTGCATTTCAATCAACAACGGGCGAATGGCCTCTTCGCCTTCCCTGCTCCGTGGTATATATAGGAGATTCCAAGCTCCGTCCCAAAGCAAACGGCGATTATCTTCTTACAGGAAATCTTCGACAAAGGGGCTCTTTTGATTTTACATTCAAGGCAAAATCATGGGAGCCAATCCCGAACACTTGGAGCCTCGCCGAATTTCGCTATAATGCTAAAAAAAAAATCCATGCGATTTTGAATCGACATCTCCAAGACACCCATACAAGCGACTTCCTGGCCGCTCTCTTTACAGGAGACATTGAAAACCGCCTGCTGCGTTTTGAATTCAGTCGGATCGGTCTCCAATATCTTTTGGTGATTTCCGGGTTTCACTTTGCCATTTTATCCGCTTTCGTCGCATTTGTTATGCGTCAGATTTTATCTTCCCGGAAGCGGTTGTGGACTCTTCTATTCGCCGTCTCAATTTATTTTCTTTTTGTTGGCAACACGCCTCCGGTACTACGTAGTTTTCTCGCTGCATCGATCTTTCTCATTGGGCAATTATTGCAGCGCCGCGCCTCGGGTCTCAACATTCTGGGTAGCTGCCTTCTCATCGAAGTGGCTTGCGATCCTCTGATCGTGCGCAATATCGGCTTTCAACTCAGCTTTTTAAGCTGTTTCGGCATTTTCCTTCTCCATGCCCCCCTCCAACGACTTCTTCATCCTTTCTTGCCCGTTCGCAAATTCAGCGAAACGACCGAACTCACTCTACCCTCTCAATGCGGCTACATCCTCTCGTCATTTTTCTCTCAAGCTTTACGACTCACGATTGCCGTCAATATCGCCCTCTTTCCCCTTCTTCTTCACCACTTCCACCGATTTCCCTGGCTGAGTCTGGTCTATAATCTTTTCACACCGGCCTGGACCGCGCTCTCATTGTTCCTGCTTCTCATGGCTCTCACGACCTATGCTGTTTTTCCGCTACTCAGTCTTCCCCTGTTTAAACTCGTCGATCTCTCCGCAAGCAACTTGCTGGAGCTGATCAGCCATCCTCCCGTCATCATCGATTATGGCCTCTCCTATCAATATCCCGGCTGGGCTCTCGCACCATATATCGCGCTGATTTTTTTTACCGCTCTCTATACTGCCCGAGGCAAAGGTATTTAAATTTTCATAGATTAACTTAGTATTATTTACTACAACTAACTAATTAATTCTCATTTACCTCATTAGTTTACAATGTTATAATAATAGCGAAAAAGCTATATAACTATGAATGTAACTGATAATAACTTTTGTTTGTTAATAAACAGAAAGCAAGGAGAAATCTTTGACCTTATGGATGGGAAGCTTATTTCCTTATCCATTTTTCAAAAGATCCGTTATATCTTTCAAAAAAGTTATCGACTGGCCGTACAAGAACGTTTAAAACCAGTCGTATCATCTCTGGTCAGTCGTATAACCGATGAAAAACAACTTCAGTCGCTCAAACGGCTTCCGGTCACTATTTTTAACCGCACAGCACTTAACTCAAATTTCCTCAAATCCATCACCCCGGCTCTTAGCAAACAGACCGACCGCAAAGAAATAAATGAGATGATTCAACGGATTCAACTCGCCTTTAAATTGGGAATCAGACCACAAGGAACGGGAGAGGGATCCAGCGGATCTTACTTTCTCAAAGATATCACAGGAAAAAAACTCGGGATTTTTAAACCGGCCGATGAAGAAGTCCTCTCCATAAATTCCTCAAAAATATCCAGCAAAATGAAAAGAGTCTTTTATCGCCTCTTTCCATTCATTTCACCGACCTCGGTTGCATGCATGAGCGGAGTTGGATATAAATCGGAAGAAGCGGCAAGCCGCATTAGTGAAATGCTCAACCTGCATACCGTTCCTTTAACGAGAACTACCCACTTCTCACATCCTGATTTTTACTACTCGTCTGAAGACAAAAAAAATGAAACACTTCCGGAGAAAGAAGGATCCCTCCAAACCTTCGTGGATCAATCACAAACTGCGGAAGTCGCTTTAGGTATTGGAAATTTATCACGCTTTTTTCCAAGTACGCTTAAATGGATTTTAGCTAGACCAACCTGGTTGGATTTTTTAAATTCAAAGTTTTCTCAAGAAGAGTTTGAAAGATTTGTAGTGATTGACTTTCTGGTAGGAAATCTCGACCGCCATTTTGGCAATTGGATGTTAAGCGGAAAAGAAATTAAAGCAATCGATAATGGCTATGCAATGCCCCACAAACATACTGAGAGCCGAAGGAGCAACCAATATTTATGGAAAACGCTTCCTCAAGCAACCTGTCCGTTCGGCATAGTCGCCCAAAACATCATTAAACGCCTCGGCACGCAGCATCTGCCCCAAAAGCTCAGCGATCTAGGGCTTATTAAAAAGGAGCAGAGAAAATGTTTTGAGGAGAGGATTGCAGTTCTCACTCATTTCGTTACAAGCGGCAAAACTCCGTATGAATTAGCTAAAATGATCAAACCGATCGATTTTCAAAGACCGCTTCCATCATTTCGGTACACTCCCTAAAACAGCTTTCTGATATCATTTGCTGTTTATTAACCGCGGTGGTAAAAAAGTAACAAATAGCTTGCTGCGGCTGCGACATATCGATCCTTCATCGTCGTCTATAGTTCTACTATAGACAACTCCTTCGGACCGCTGCGCTTCGATCTGTCTTTGCCTCGCTGCGCTCTGTGTCACCTTTTTACCGCCCCGGTTAATATGAAACTGATCACCCTATTTCTTGTATTTTTCGGAGCTCTTCACGGAGCTACTATCCCGGAAAAAGTTTTGATTTGCGGAATAGCCAGAAACGTTGAAAAAGCAATCCCCAATACAATTCGATCAGCGACTGAACTGGGATCTCATTTTTCTGATTATCGCATTATCATTTATGAAAACAACTCATCGGATCACACAAAAAAATTATTCCGGGATTGGGCGAAAAAAGATTCTCACGTTCTTTTTCATTCCGAATATCTTTCTAAAAAAAAATTCGAAAAAACGCTGTCGATGGGCATCAAAAATCGGACTGAAATTATCGCAAGAGCCCGAAATAAAGTTCTCGATATTGCAATGCAAAAGAAATTTAACAGCTACAAATATGTCATCTGGGCTGATTTAGATTTCTTAGAGCGCTGGGACATAGAAAATATTGTCGATACGATTTTACATCCCGAACAAGAATGGGACGCTGTTTTTGCTTACGGTGCTTACGATCTCTTTGCCCTCCGCTCTTCTGAATGGCCGCTGGGGGCTGAGCTCATTGGAGCTTATTATTGGAAGCATATCGATCGCATTCGTAATGAGTTTATTTTAGACGAAAACGGACCCTGGAAAAAAGTTTACTCAGCCTTTGGCGGATTTGGGATTTATCAGCGTGAGGCGATAATGGGGTGCCGTTATTCAGGTATAGTAACTCAAGATCTCGAAAAAGTGACAATTCAGTGGCTGGCTCAAGCACGAGAGAAGAAAAACATTCCTTTCTTGAAAGAGTATGAGGAATTTCTTTTAAAATATCAGACAATCGAACTCACAGGCAAAAACCTGGCTAATCGCGATCAATATCCTGATGATTTAGGAATTCGATTTCCCAACGGCCAGATTACCTGGTTTTCTTGCTCGCAAAATGAAACATTGCCCTGGACCTGCGAACACATCCCATTTCATGCTTCGATGATCTTAAAAGGTCGAGACCGTATTTTCATCAATCCAAGAATTCATTGCGCGCCATAATTATACACAAATAACCTAAAAAATCGGAAACCTTCATTTTATAATCAATTTACATTAAAGGCTTTAACTCAAGAAAAACGGAATGTTTTTTTGAGGTTGTTTACGTATATCGTCAATCACGGGATGGATTTCACAGAAAGGCTCGTTGACAGATTTAGAAACGATGAAGTAAAAATGATGGGTTTTCAAACTCGTTCATAACTCCCCGGATCTTGGGAGCCAGAACAAAGGTTTCTTTTCTTGCGGCGATCGTAGCTCAGTTGGTTAGAGCGTTGGATTGTGGATCCAAATGTCGCGGGTTCAAATCCCGTCGATCGCCCTTTTTCATCGAAGTCCGAATACAACTCTTTTGTCATCCTATTTGACTTCTTTTGCTGATTATGAAAAATTTTGCTCATGAATATCATTCAAGCATTGATTTTAGGGATTATTCAGGGAATTACCGAATTTTTACCGGTGAGCTCATCGACCCATCTTACTCTAGCCAAACGACTCATGGGAATCCAACCCAATGAATGGATGGTTTATTTCGATCTCATTTGCCATTTTGGGACTCTTTTTGCGGTTTTAACCCTCTTATGGAAGGATGTGTGGAAAATCCTACGCAGCCCGCGGCTCATGGCGCTTTTTATCCTGGCGCTGACCCCGCTGATTCCTGCTTACTTTCTCTTTAAACCCCTCCGCATATTGTGGGCCCAAGACGCCGGATTTTTCCTCATCGGCTCATCGATCCTGATGTATGCAGCGTCTTCTCGTTTTTTTGCACGAGCTCCTTCTGCCGTATGCTGTGGAAACAATTTCTCGCAAACTCCTGCGATAGAGGCAGCAAAATGGCATAATGTGTTATGGATCGGAATAGCGCAGAGTTTCGCTTTATTGCCGGGTGTTTCGCGCAGCGGGTCCACGATCTCGATAGCTCGGATGCTTGGCTGGGAATGGAAAGAAGCGGCCCGATTTTCGTTTTTGCTATCAATCCCGACCATTTTGGGAGGTAGCGCGATGGAAACCGTACATGCTTATCATACCCTGGCCTCCATTCCCTGGGATGTTTGCGCGATCGGTTTTGGCGCCTCCTTAATCACGGGCATGGGAGCCGTCAGGCTCTTTTTTTGGATGTTAAACCGTGGAACGCTGCGGCCGTTTGCCTGGTATTGTATGGCCGTTGCTATCATTGCTCTGATCGGATTGAGATGAAAAAAAAGAAAAGCGCAAAACCCCTTCATAACGAAGCCAAAGGCCTTTTTTTAATCGCCTTTGGATTTCTCATGCTGATTTCCCTTTTCAGCTTCAGCATGCATCACCTTAATGGAAATTGGCTGGGGTTTTTAGGCTACACCTGGGCTCTCATTGCAGAATATCTCTTCGGACTCGGCGCATATCTGATCCCATTTTATCTTTTTTGGTGGGGTTCACGACTGATGAGCGCCCAAAAGCCGGCTCACGCTCCCACAGAACATCTCTATTTTCTCATTTTGCTCGGCTCCGTTTGCTTTCTATTGAGTGTCTTTGCCGAATATCTGCCGGATCGCGCCTCGGTCTTCGAAGACAAAGTGATAACGGAAACCATCATCCTGCAGTTCCCCTATCCGCGAACGATCGTTCGATACAATCTCGGCGGCGCACCCTTTTATTTTATCTACCGTGATTTACCTCTCGTTAATCTCCAGCACATTCTCAGCACAGTAGGCACCACTTTAATTTTTTCCATTCTCGCTCTGGTCTCTTTTCTATTGCTGACAAAAGTTCGGCTCCTGGCCAATCTACGTATCTTGAGCCACGCGATTGGCGCGCTGATCAACTCAAAGATAGATGTTACGCGCCCGCAAAAGCCGCCGATTAACGAAAAAGAGCTGCCTCCGGTTTATTCAGGCCTTTCAAAAGAACCGGCCAAAACGATCCTCAAAAACCCGTCCAGTGAAGAAAAGCCAAAAAAAACTCCGGTAATCGAAGCTTCGGCAAAAAAAATCGTGGAAATGCTTAAAACCGAAAATCCCAAGCCGAAAGTGATTTCCAAAGAAAAGCTTCCCGAGACAGTTCCTGCCAACGCAGTCCCCACCTATTTGCCGGTCAAATACAATGACTCATATAAACTTCCATCTCCCAATTTGCTGTCTACACCTGTACAAAAAGTCGACCAACCCCAATTGAAAAAAGATCTCTGGCGGCAATCGGCTGTGCTGGAAGAAACACTCAAAAGTTTTGGCATCGAAGCGAAAGTGGGCGAAATTCACAGCGGCCCGACAATCACCTCTTTCGAAGTTCATCCCTCGATTGGCGTGAAAGTGCAAAAGATCAAAGCGCTCGAAAATGATATCGCGCTCAACATGCAAGCTAAATCGATCCGAATCGTCGCTCCCATCCCCGGTAAAGCCGCCGTAGGCGTAGAGGTTCCTGCCCTGCATCCGCAAGATGTGAGTTTTAAAGAAATGCTGCTCCACTATCAGCAAAAAAGCAGAAAATTACAGATTCCCATTCTGCTGGGAAAAGGGGTCAGCGGCGAGCCTGTATTTTCCGATCTCACCAAAATGCCTCATCTTCTCATCGCCGGAGCCACCGGCTCGGGAAAATCTGTCTGCATCAATACGATCGTCATGTCGATTCTCATGACCTCGCGCCCTGAAGAGGTTCGTTTGTTAATGGTCGATCCCAAAAAGGTCGAACTCACGCAATATTCGCGCCTTCCCCATATGATCGCACCGGTGATTACCGAACCGCACGGCGCTTACGCCGCGCTGCAATGGCTCGTCAAAGAAATGCAAATGCGGTATGAAATCCTAAAGCAGTTGGGACTACGCAATTTAACCGCCTTTAATAATCGCAAAATAAACTCCGACTTCGAAAGCTCGCTCAGCACGCCGATTCCGGCCCATCTTCCGCTGATTGTCGCCATCGTCGACGAATTTGCCGACTTGATGATGGTCTCGAGCGCCGATATCGAAACCCCCATCGCGCGCATCGCACAAATGGCCCGTGCCGTTGGAATCCATTTGATCTTGGCCACGCAGCGACCTTCTCGCGAAGTAATCACAGGCATCATTAAGGCGAACATCACATCCCGCATCGCCTTCAAAGTCGCCAGCCGCATCAACTCGCAAATCATCCTCGACGATAATGGAGCGGAAAACCTTCTTGGAAATGGAGACTGCCTCTTCCTGCCTCCCGGCTCATCGCAGCTCATCCGCGCGCAAGGCGCCTACATCAGCGATGACGACATCAACCAAATCATCCAGCATGTGAGCCTCCAGGCTTCGCCCAATTATTTAATCCCCTCTTTCGATGCTTTTCGCTCTCTAGAAACCGCAGCCGAGGAGAGCGAATCGAAGGGAAAAGACGCCCTCTACGACAAAGCGCTACTCATCGTTCTTCAAAATAAAGTCGCGTCGACAACTTACCTGCAACGCAAACTCAAGATCGGCTACGCACGAGCCGCCAGCCTCATGGATGAATTGGAAGAAAATGGCATCATCAGCCCCCAAGACGGAACCAAACCACGGCGAATTCTCTCATCCACCGATTCAGCCCCTCTTTTCGACAACGAAATGTCTGACTAAAATAATTACTATATAGTATATATTTTTTGTATTTAATTAAACGATTTTTTAAGATATAATTTATTAAACAAACTAATGGTACGGAATGTCTACGTTTTATCATATATTTCAAGGCGATTTAAGAAGTAACCCTCACTGGCCGCAGAATCAAGAGCGCTGCGATTCTTGCATAAATGAATTTCGCCCGGCCGATCAGACAGAGCGAGGCGATTTAATGATTATATGTGGAAAATGCAAACGAATCGCTCACGCTCATTGTTTCGAAAATTTTCAAAGACATATTCCTCAAAGATTTATCGCCTCGCACCTTCCCGCACATGAACAGACACAAGACTATGCCATTTGTCCGAACCCGGAATGCGACGCAGTCGGGAGAATGATGAACATGACAAATGAAGGTCATTTAGCAAAACCACCCGCACCGGCCGCCCTCACTCCAGATCGAATTCCTTCTATGCAGAGTCG
>Ga0247841_10007852_pt1 | contig 15634 bp, 9 predicted proteins | sample LaCruzMarch2015__2_FD_192410 | JGI IMG/M metagenome (GOLD analysis project Ga0247841, IMG submission 192410) | Freshwater microbial communities from meromictic Lake La Cruz, Castile-La Mancha, Spain - LaCruzMarch2015_18m | ecosystem: Environmental > Aquatic > Freshwater > Lake | place: Spain...
CTTGGCTTTTACCTTATCGGTCCGGGTGGCGGCAGAATCGACCTGCTGCCTTCGGTTTCGGCATGGGACGATGGTGCCCAGGTAACAACATTGCCCGAAACAGTTCTTGGTTGTGACATACCCGGTGAAATCAATACTAGCTGTAATGACGGTAATGATATAAGTAATTTTTGCTTCACTACCCTGGAACCACAGGGAGATCCGGGTTATACCGCCTGTGTTTGTGACATGTCAACCCCATTGACAGGGACATTTGCATCGGCAGGCCCCTGGAATACCGTTTATGGCGATACAGCTTCACAGGGAGGATGGGCAGTTCAGATATACGACTGTGTAGGTGCCGACGTCGGAAGCCTGTCGCATGTCACTCTTACTTTTACTGGTATGAGTCAATGCGGCCCTTCAACAGTAATTTACGATTCAGGGCAGATTAACTCCACAATCAATGATGGTTCATGCGACCCGAATACAGCCTCCATCTATGTTGTACCCCTTATGAGTACTTCAAATTATACTATCCATGATTCTGTTACTGCTACCTGGTCATGTATTCCCGGACCCTGGAATAACGACTGGGGTTCAACAAATTTCGCTCAAAACAATACTCCGGATATTGATCCTCCTCCTACAGTAAGTACTACTTTTTACCTCACAGTCAATGACCACCTTATTGACCCGAATGGATATGAAATTACAGGCCCTTCTTATACACCCTGTACACCCAGTATTAGTTCATTCTTTCAGACTAATCCTACCGATCCAAGTATCATTTCATTCCCGACCAGCATCTGCAGTAACAACCAGCCTGTGCAAATAACCCCGGAATACTGGGGCGGTATCTGGACAGCCTCATGTGGTATTTGTATAACAGGGGGTGGTTTCTTTTTCCCCAACAATGCATTTGAGGGCCCTAATAATATAACGTATAGCTGGGGAGGAGTATGTCCTACTGATACAACCTTCACGATTAACGTTGTTGGTGCACCTGTTGTTACAGGATTGGATGAGGTTTGCAATACTTTAAATACACAATTTCAGGTTATATTCATTGTTACAGGAGGAAACCCGGGCTGTTACAGTGTTATCAACAATGCAACAGGATTGCCCGGCGGTTCATTTAATGGTGGTACATTCACTAGCTTTTGGCTCCCCTCAGGAACATCATACTGTTTTAATGTTACCGATTGCAATAACTGTAATCCTACGGTTGTTTGCGGTTATACCGATTGCGGCTGTACTTCCGATGCAGGAACCATGCCACAGGGAACAATAGAAGTATGCCAATACGACCCTATCCAGGTAGCAGGTAACGGTGATCATGTGTTCGATGCTAACGACGGTCTTGAGTATTTCCTTCATACACACCCCTTTGGCACGCTCGGCAGTCCCGCAACTTATATTGATCATAACAATACGGGGATTTTCTTTTTTAATCCTTTAACTATGGTTTATGGCCAGACTTATTATATTTCATCGGTAGTGGGAAATAATACCGGAACCTTGACCAATCCTGTGGTCAGCCTTACCGATGGATGCCTGTCTGTTGCTGTCGGAACACCTGTTCGCTGGATGCAGTTTCCTTCTGCTGATGCCGGTGATAACCTGGCAATATGCGGTGATAACATTTTATTAAATGCCATTCCTGCTACCATCGGGGTTGCCACATGGTCGTGCCTTACAACCGGTTACGGAGCTATACAATGGAATCCGGCTTATAATGTTCCCAATACCGGAGTTGTTATACCAGGGTATAATTTTGCAATGGGTACCACTAACCCGGTGAATACTGTCTATACATTCCGCTGGACTGTCACCAACGGTCCCTGTTCCACCTACGATGATGTTGATATTACTTTTAAACCACAACCAACAGCTTTTGCAGGAAATGATTTCAAGGTTTGCGGACTTGAAGCAGACCTGCATGCACAGTGGAGCCTGGGAGGCCCTGTTGCCAGTTATGGTTATTGGTCAGGTGTGGGTACTCCTAACGATCCATCAAATCCAAATTGTACTTTTAATGTAAACAGCTATGGAACATATAACTATGTCTGGAGAGAATACAACCAGGACTGTTATGATGATGACTTTGTTAATGTTACTTATATAGAACAACCGGTTTGCGATGCAAATCATAATGACAGTGTATGCGGTACTGCATATGATCTGAATGCTATTTCCACCATGGGTACAGGTTACTGGTCGGGTCCTCCGACTTCCTGGTTCCAGAATATTAACTCACCTCAGACACAGGCCTCTATTGTGTTTGGAGTACAGACTGAAACCACTGCCATGTTTATCTGGCATGAGTCTAATACCTTTGGTACAACCACCTGTGCAGCACAGGACAGCGTATTTATCACATTCTCAGTGACACCAAATGCAGCAGCAGGAGGAAATGCTTACCAGTGTGGAAACGTTTTTATTTTCGATGCCGATATTTTAGGCTATGAATATGCTATTGGCACATGGTCAACAACCCTTTTCCCGGTTACATACTTTCCAAATGCCCACGATCCCAATGCAGAAGTAACAATACCGAATACAGGATCAATACCACCAATGCCATCTTCCGGAAGTTTCGGTGATAGTTCATATGTGGTTGTACCTTTTAAATGGGTAATGGATAATAATAAATGCGTTGATGAAGATTATGCTAATGTCACTTTTTTCCAGAAGCCTGAGGCAGATGCCGGAGTTGATACCGCCGTTTGCGGAAAGGAATACGATTTCACGGGTAATTTCAGCATAGGGCAGTCTACAGGGAATTGGGAGATGATACAAGGATCAGGCGTACCTACATATTCGGATATGAATGACCCAAAATCTCATGTTACTATTAATGGTCCTTACGGCGTTTATAAGTTCAGGTGGCTTGAAAAGAACATGCATAATATATCATGTTTTGACTCTGATACTGTTACTGTTGAATTTCTTGCAGTACCTGATGTATATGCCGGCCCCGACAGGTATATCTGCGGCCCCGACGCTTATATGCAGGCTCTGCCAAGTACCGGAAACGGTACATGGCTGCCGAATAATGATGCCGCATATGTTCCCTCCTCTGACATTACTAGTCCAAATGCTCATGTTTATTGCAATATTACCGGATCGAATATTTCTACTATTTTCGTATGGCAGGAGTCAAACTATACAGGACTTTGTACTACAAAAGACTCAGTTACTTTAGTATTTATGATAGATCCGGTTTCCCAGGTATACTGGATACCGGGAATAAGTGATTCAACTGTCTGCGGATTAACTCTCGATAATTATGTCAATGGTATTCTGCTGGCACAGCCGCCTGAAAATCCGGCTTTTGAAGCCTACTGGTCAGGGATTGATGTAACATTCTCCAACCAGGATACTATCTTTCCTGAAAGCGTGACAGCATTTAATTATGGCTTTCATGATTTTAACTGGATTGTTGAAAACTGGGTCGGTGATTCGGTTTGCCGTGATACTTCCCTTACCATAACCATTGATTTTATTGAAATACCAGTTGCAAATGCCGGGGGTCCTACCGATACTTCATGTGGTTACTGGTATCACCTGAATGCTGTTCCTTCTGTCGGAACAGGCCATTGGACACCATTAGTTACACCAAACCAGATGAGTTTCTATAATATTGCAGGACTCGATACTACACTAATACCTAATAACCTCGATACTATCCCGGACAGCTGGGCGGTTATAAGCTATATTGATTATAATACGCCTGATGTTTATACTATTATGTGGACCGAGAATAATAAAGTTTGTTCTGATGCCGATGTTATAGACGTGACCTTTGCGCCAAGACCCACCGGGCTTATTGAAATTACATACCCGCCACACTGTATTGGTTATGAAGCCAAACTGAAAGCTGCGAATGATTATTCAATCATAGATTACAACTGGGAGAATATCGACAATGGTGTTATTACCCAGGTTGATCCGCCGGGAACATTGGAGAACCCAGGTAAAGGTCCATTGAAAATTGAATGGCCGAATGCCGAACCACTGCAATGCCACTTAGTTACCCTGATCACTGAAAATAAATGGCTTTGCTTCTCCCCAAATATTGCTGACACAATATGCGAACCTGATAGAGTACAGGTAGGTATCGACAACGTATCAACATATGAAAACATGATTGGTGAAGAAGAATGGTATCTTATCAAACAACCAAAACCTTCCTATTGTGGTAACCCTGACGGTGAAATTTACCTTTATCCCCCCAATACCGCACTTACCAATAACTATATGTGGATTGACAGCCTTAATACTGTCTTTACCAATAACCTTACATCTGACTATAAAACAGGTTTGATGCCTGGTATATACACTTTCTGGGCAAGTGCAAAATCGCTTGTACCGCCTGATTTGAATATATACTGCAAAGATACCTTCGAAGTTCTGATAAAAGATACTGGTTATATAGGGCCGGTGTTCAAACTTGAAAATGTGGCAAACGCTAACCAGACAATGAGCGCTGAAGGTATTACCATTAATTTTATGAATATATCGTATATCGGCGATACAGTTATTTCTTCTCCAAATGGAATATTATTCGAACAGCTTGATCTTTTACCAACGCCAACACCTACCGCTGATGCTATTGATGCCGTTTACAACTGGGAATTTTATCTCATCCCATGGGACAATATTCCCCCGGGGTACGATTATCCTGATACTGCAAATACTCAAATGAATGATACAATTTATCCTTATGATGTTCCTTTGCTCACATCAAATGATATTAGCCCCTCTGTTAAATTTCTCCAAAGCGGATTCTATAAAGTCAGATTAAGGGCATACAGCAGCCAGGGTTGTTATAATGAATTTATTACAGGTTTTATTAAGTTTGAAGAAACACCTGAACTGCTTGCCGGTCTTAACTTCTTTACACCTGGTGGTACTGATACCGTTAATAATGTACTCAAGTTTAAAACGGCAAGTCTCAAAAGCATGCACGGACTAATATTTGACCGTTGGGGCAAAAAAATATTTGAATGGAACTGGAACAAAGATATGCAGGAGCCCGATCCCGGATGGTGGGATGGTACAATTGATAATAACGGAAAGGATGAAGCGCCTCCGGGGGTTTACTTCTACGTTGTTACTGCTGTTGGGATACACGATGAACAGTTCAACGGAAAACAGTACGCTAAAGCGTTCCACCTGTTCAGGGAAAAGAAATAATATTCCGGCTGATAATTCTCCTGAAACAAGAAAAACCAGGGTCTTTTGATCCTGGTTTTTATTTAAATCGTATATGACTTGAATATTATACTGATGTGGCAGCTGTATTAGCCCAATGAATTGAACTATTACAGCTACTCTTTCGGCATTATACAAAGAATGTATGGATTAGATTCACATAAGAATTTGATGTTACTCCTGTTTTCCGCTTAACAGTATGATCTTGATTTCAAATTTTTGCTGTACATGCAAATCCCGATCTTATTGATTTTTTGATTCCGATTGAGTTAAACGGGAATTATCAGATAAGTAAATCTAGGATTGTGAAAAATGCAAAGATAAGTGCAGCTATCCCGTTGGTTGTAAAGAACGCAATACTGAGTTTACTCAGATCATCATGTTTTACAATCGTGTGCTGGTAAAATAAAAGTCCGATAAAAATCAAAGCACCGGTAAGATAGAGGTACTTAAAGGATGCATAGAATCCTGCAATTAAAATAATTATAGCTGTAAGAGCGTGAAGTATCAGTGACAGGTTTAAAGCAGCTTTTTTTCCCAGGTGAGCGGGCAATGATTTAAGATTTTCAGATTTGTCGAATTCCTCGTCCTGCAAAGCATACATAATATCGAAGCCACTAACCCAGAAAAGTACTGCTAAAGAAAAAATGACCGGCAGCATAGAGAATTTACCTGTGACCGACAGGTATGCACCAATAGGAGCGAGGGACAAGCCAAGTCCCAGTATAAAATGTGATAATGCAGTAAATCTTTTGGTGAAGCTATAGCTTAAAATAACAAGCAAAGCCAGGGGTGACAGGTAAAATACAAGGCGGTTAATAAAATATGTACATAGAATAAAAAGTGTACAATTTACAATAACAAAAACAATTACAGAGAATGCTCTGAGGAGGCCGGAAGGTATTTCCCTTAATGCTGTCCGGGGATTTTTGCTATCGATATAACGGTCGGAGTAACGGTTAAAGCCCATCGCAGCATTACGTGCGAAAATCATGCAAAGTACTACGTAAATAAATTTCTTCCAATCAATTTGCTGTTCAGTTTGCAGTGCTTCATGTACTCCAATAAAAAACCCGATAAATGCAAATGGCATTGCAAATATTGTGTGGGAAAAGGTTACTAATGAAAAATATTTTTTTACCGATTTAATTAAGGTTTCTGCCATTATAATTGCACCTTGTGCAGTGATTCCATTCCTCTATTTATTGCAGCTTCGTTAAGTGGTATTAGTTTATGGTGCCTGGGTGGAAGAGATTTTTTTAATCCTTTAATTACATTTTCCATTTTAACAATAGGTCGGATCTTCAAATATGCTCCGAGTACAATCATATTAAATATTTTTGTGTTGCCCATTTCAGTTGCTATAGCAACAGCCTCCACCTGGTAAATATCGATATCCTTTCGTTGAGGATGATGTGTAATGCCATTTGGGTCGTATAATAATGCCCCTCCGGGCTTTACTGTTTTCTCAAACTTATCCATTGATTGCTGGTTCAGGATAATAGCAGTATCAAAACAATTCAGAATTGGCGAACTGATTCGCTCATCACTTAGAATTACAGTTACATTTGCTGTACCTCCCCGCATTTCAGGACCGTATGAAGGCATCCAGCTTACTTCCTGCTCCTGCATGATCCCGGAATATGCCAGTATCTTTCCCATGGAAAGAACACCCTGACCACCAAAACCGGCTATTATTATCTCTTCGGTCATAATTAAAAAATTAGCTTTTACTGATAATTTTCTACTTAAATTGAATCCGTTAAATATTACCCAATTAGTCTTTTGATACTTTTTCTTCTTCAGGAACTTTTATATCGCCGAGTGGAAAAAACGGGAACATATTTTCTTCCATCCATTTATTTGCCTGAGTTGGTGTCATTTTCCACCCGGAATTGCAATTTGAAACTACCTCAACAAATGTTAATCCTTTTTTCTGTTTCTGATATTCAAAGGATTTACGTATTGCTTTTTTGCATCTTCTAACATTGGCCGGTGTATGAACCGACTGTCTTGTTACATAACAAGTGCCAGGTAGCTGAGCAACAATTTCAGTTATTTTCAAAGGATTACCCATCATTTTAATGTCTCTGCCATATGGGCTTGTTGAAGTAACCATGCCCGGTAGCGTTGTCGGGGCCATTTGTCCTCCGGTCATCCCATATATTCCATTATTTATGAAGAAAATACAAATATTTTCTCCACGGTTGGAAGCATGAATTGTTTCAGCAGTACCAATAGCTGCAAGGTCACCATCGCCCTGATATGTAAATACGAACTTATCAGGCATTACCCGCTTTATTCCTGTTGCCACTGCCGGTGCCCTTCCATGTGCTGCCTGCTGCATATCAATATCCATAAAATTGTAGGCAAGAACTGAACAACCAACAGGTGCTATACCAATAGTTTCTGATTGTATGCCCATTTCTTCAATTGTTTCCATGATCAGCCGGTGAACGGTTCCATGCCCGCAACCGGGACAGTATGACAAGGTATTACTGGTTAATAGCGGGGTTCTTTTATATACAAGATTTTCTTCTTTGATTATATCTTTTACATCCATATTAATTCCCTCCGATAATTTTTTCTTCCAATGCATGCAGTACTTCGCCAGGTGTTGGTATCACACCACCAAGACGTCCAAAATATTCAACTTTAACCTTGCCATTAACTGCAAGTCTAACATCCTCAACCATCTGGCCAGCATTCATTTCAACGGTTAATATTCCTTTTACCTTTCCGGCTAATTCCGCAATTGGTGCTGAAGGATATGGAAAAAGACTGATTGGCCTGAGCAAGCCAACTTTTATTCCTTTATCCCGGCCAAGTTGTATAGCTTTCTGGCATATTCTTGCGCTTGAACCAAACGCTACTAAAAGGTATTCAGCATCATCACATTTTATTTTCTCAAACCGCACTTCTTCTTCCTGCATCTTTTTATATTTTGCCTGAAGACGCAGATTGATTAATTCCTGTTTGTGAGAATCCAGTTCAAGGGAGGTAATAATATTACGCTGTCTGTCGGGTGTTTTTCCTGTTGTGCTCCATTTTGGAAATTCGGTAAGTCTTTTACGTTGTGGTCGTAATTCGACTTTCTCCATCATCTGGCCAATAACTCCGTCAGATAATATCATAACAGGATTCCGGTATTTGAAGGCAAGATCGAATGCAAGTTCAACAAAGTCTGATGTTTCCTGTACTGAAGCGGGTGCAAGAACAAGCAATCTGTAATCACCATGCCCTCCTCCTTTGGTGGCCTGGAAATAATCCGATTGTGAAGGTTGAATGGTTCCGAGTCCCGGTCCCCCTCTGACAACATTGACAATAACACAGGGCAATTCAGCACCGGCTATATAGGATATCCCTTCCTGCTTCAGGCTTATACCAGGACTGGATGAGGAAGTTATCACCCGTCGGCCACATGCCGCTGAGCCATATATCATATTTATTGCGGCTATCTCACTTTCTGCCTGCAAAACTACCATACCTGTCCGTTCATAGGCTTTTTCAGCCATAAGATATTCAATAACTTCTGATTGAGGAGTAATTGGGTAACCAAAATAAGCGTCGGCTCCGGCACGGATAGCGGCTTCTGCTATAGCCTCATTGCCTTTCATTAATCTGATACTTTTCTCCATGCTTTTTGATTGTTAATCGGTTCGTATTATTAAATTTTCACCCGGTAAACAGTTATTACTCCATCCGGACATACAACTCCGCAATTTGCACATCCTGTGCACTCATCGGGTTTTGACATAAATGCGTATGGATAACCTTTGCTGTTTACCTCCTTCGACATTGAAATCACATCAGAAGGGCAGGAAACCAGGCATACCTCGCAGCCTTTACATTTCTCCACGTCAACAACTATCGCACCTTTGACTTTTGCCATATTTATTTTTTTTGTTGGTATGAATGAATGTTCAAAGTAAAAGAATATCTCCCTAACTTAGCATGTTTAATATCAGTTTTTGAAAGTATATTTTTTACTTTTAAATAATTTGTTTCCAATATAATGTTTGTTTTGTAATATTAATTGATTTACCAAAGTTATTTTTTTTTGACATATTGAGTTTGGAAATTAAATATAATAAATGCAATTTCAAAGTGTACGTAAAATTATTAATGTAACCGGAATTATTAAAATTGAAATATTTTTACGACCAGGTTTTAAAAGGATGATGTTTTCATTAGCAATTATTTAAATTTATTGTATGGATAAAAATAAAATCTTGATAGTTGAGGATGAGCCCAAAGTGGCTTTTTTTATAAAAAAAGGCCTCGAAGAGCAATCTTATAAGGTTGAAGTTGCAAATGATGGTTATATTGGTAAGAAAATGGCAATTTCCAACAAGTACGATCTTATTATTGCTGATATAAACCTTCCTAAAATAAACGGATTTCAGTTATGTCAGGAAATAAGGAGACTGGATATTAATGTCCCGATATTATTGCTCACAGCATTAGGTACTACCGATGATAAGGTAGCCGGTTTTGAATCTGGTGCTGACGATTACCTTGTGAAACCATTTGAATTCCGTGAATTGCTGGCGAGAGTGAAGGCCTTAATGAAACGTGGAAAAGTTGAAACGCTTTCAGAAAATATCCTGCTTGCAGCCAATCTTGAAATGAACCTTGACCGTAAAACCGTTACCCGTGATAACAAATTTATTGATCTTACAGCTAAAGAGTTTATGTTGCTCGAATACCTTTTACGTAATAAAAACCGTATAGTATCAAGGGCAGATATAGCAGAGAAAATTTGGGAAATACGATTTGATACTGGTACAAATGTGATCGATGTTTATATCAATTTCCTAAGAAAGAAAATTGATAAAGAGTTTTCTCCCAAGCTCATTTATACACATATAGGACTTGGATACATGTTAAAAGAGGAACCAGAATCATGAAGATCAGAACAAAACTAACCCTGCAGTTTGCAATACTCACAGCCTCAATAATATTGCTGTTTTCATTTGCAATTTATTACTTCTCTTCAAACTACCGGATGCAACAGTTTTCGAGCCGGCTTAACGACAGGGCAAGAACAGCCGTTAAGCTGCTCGTTGATGTTAATGAGGTTGACAGCAACCTGCTTGATATTATTAATAAAAGCACTATTGCTCCTCCACGTGAAGTTATACAGGTGTGGAATCCGGAAGAACAGAAAATTTATACCAGTGTTCAGAATGATACAATACAGATTACAAAACAGATTTTTCAAAAAATACGGACAGAAGGTGAATATTATTTTGAACTGGGCGATGTCGAAGCATTAGGAATAGTTTATCCCACAATAGAAGGTGAATATGTAGCTCTGGCTGCTGCTCACGATAAGTATGGTTTGGGGAAACTGGTCAATCTGAGAATTATCCTGTTAGTGGGACTCATTGTTTGTGTGGGATTGACTGTTCTTGTAGGTTGGTTTTATTCAGGACAGGCAATTTCACCTATTTCAATGGTTGTCAGCCAGGTTGAAAAGATAACATATTCGAATATTAACTCACGTGTTGATGAAGGTAATGGTACGGATGAAATAGCTGTGCTGGCAATCACTTTTAATAAAATGCTTGAACGGCTGCAATCAGCATTTGAAATGCAGCGTAGCTTTGTCTCTAATGCTTCTCATGAATTGAGAACACCACTCACTTCAATTACCGGACAAATTGAAGTGACATTAATGTCAGAAAGGGATATTGAAGAATACAAATCTGCATTACGCTCTGTACTGGAGGATATTAAAAGCCTGAATAAACTGATTAACGGATTGCTCGATATGGCATTGGTTGAAACTGATATATCGGAAATAAAATTCAGAAATCTCCGTATTGATGAACTATTGTGGCAATCACGCATGGAGCTTTTAAAACTTCATAAAGATTATATTATTGATATAAAATTTGAAGACATACCATTGGAAGAAAATTCTCTTATAGTAAAAGCAAATGAACATTTGCTGAAAACGGCTTTTATTAACCTTATGGATAATGCCTGTAAGTATTCATCTGATAAAAATGTCGAGGTGATTCTTGAAATAAGCGGGAATAAAGTATTAGTCTCTTTTAAAGACAAAGGAATTGGTATTGCTGAAGAAGATATTGATAAAATATTTCAGCCATTTTACAGGGCGGATAATTCGCGTAATATTAGAGGTCATGGCTTAGGTGTTCCATTAACGTCAAAAATTGTTAACCTTCACAATGGAGAAATGATTATTAAATCCAAATTAAATGAAGGTACAAATGTTGTCTTATCCATACCATCAGTCCTATAACTGTCAGTTACATTTATTTTTAACTAAGATTTAATATATTCTTTGTTATCGTTTAATTATTTATTTGTAATGTTGTGTAAATTAAAATATTGTCCTTGCATTACGGAGAATGAGGATTTCATTAGGTAACATAACCGTTTTAATTATCCTGCTGAATACAGTCACTGTTTCATCACAGCAAAATATTTATTCAGTTGTGACCAACGATACAATCATTTCCTGCGATATTGAAAATGTTTACTTAGATGGATTTCAGGTTATAACGAAAGACACATCAAATATTATACCTGCTTTTAGTAGTTTGATTTCAGAAGATCACACTGCAGAAGGTTTTATGGTTACCTTAAGCAACGGAGATGTCGTTAATTTCTTCCGGATCGACCCCGGATTCTGGGGTAATCACACAGGAAATAATTCACGGATTGTTAAACGTATTTCAACTGATAATGGTGCCAACTGGGGACCTATTGAGGAGGTTTTTAACGATTCGCTCTTTGACGATCGTAATGTTCATGGGGGCTTGGTAGGACAGGATTCAATTATCATTTTTTTCAGGAGGTACGAAGCCAATTATGCAATTCAGATAGACCTGAATTATATATACAGCCTCGATGGCGGGAACACATGGTCACAAAGGAATGTAATTTATTCTCCTGGTTACAGTAGCACAGCAGGTTCGAATAAAATTATTAAAGTGCCGGGCAGAGGCTGGCTTATGAGTGTCGCTTCTTCTTTTTATGTGGAAATCAGAATCAGCCAGGATGGATTAACCTGGAATAACAATGTTGCATATGTCTGGAATTATACTTATGGATATACCTATAATATTAGTGAAGCATGCTTTACTTATATCGGAGATGGACAAATTATGGGATTATTCAGGAATAATGACCAATCTTACGGGGCTACATACTACCAGGTTTCTTCTGCCGACAATGGTTATACATGGAGCGAACCTGATAGTACCAACATAGCCTCCCCGTTTTTTTGTCCGGCACCACAGATATTTTACGATTCAACTCATAAAGACCTGTGGGTGGTTGCAACCGACCGCCGTAATCAATGTGGTGCTTATTTAGCTGATTCTTCATCTGTCTGGATTTATAAGAACCATGTAGATGATGTGTTTGGTAACCCAATGGGATATTCTTTATATCATTGTTTTATCAGGCCATATCCAAATTGGTACAGACTTTACGGTTATTCCTGTTTTAACCTTACTGCCGATGGAAATTATTTGATCCTTTTTACCGAATCATTTAAAAAACCAAACTTCCTCGAAGATGCAGATTTGTATCAGTTCAATATTAAATACATTACAAAGTATTTTAACCCAGATCAATATTCCTGGAATACGGGCGATACAACCCAGATTGTGCATGCCGATACTTTAGGTCTTTATGTTGTTAATTTCTGTGATAATTATGGACATTGCGCTTCAGATTCGGTTTATGTAAACCTTATAAAAAATATTGTTCAGGATTCGGTTTTTGAAATAAATCAGGGCAATGTCCTTCTGTTGATGGCTGATTCAAGCGTTTCAGGTCCCGGATTTAATTTCATTTGGTCAACCGGCGAACAATCGCAGAACATCGAGGTTTATCCACAGGAAAATACAACTTTCTTTTTAACAGTTAATAATGGTTATTTTAATTGTACTGACAGTGTTGTTGTTTCGGTAATCCCATTAATTACGCATATTGACCGGCCTGTAACAGGTGAATTTTCAGTTTATCCAAATCCTTTTACCTATGCTACGGAAATACGGTTTTATTATGATGAAAATCTTGATTACGGGTTGGAATTATTCGACCTTATTGGACAAATTGTAAGAAAAGAAGAACAGATTGGCAATAATTACTATGTTATTGAAAGAGGAACACTTAATGCTGGTGTTTATCTTCTAAAATTACATTCAAAAGAATCTTCATTTACCTCAAAAATTGTAATAACTGATTAAACGTCACTACCAGCTTATTCCAGCTTTTGGTATGATGTACAAAATCCATCATCTGGGCATTATTTGAATTCTTTTGGATTACTTTCCTTAATATCCTTTTTGATATCATTAATATCTTTTATGACGTCATTGCTGTTAATTTCTTTTTTAATATCGTCAGCCGCTTTTTTAAATTCACGCAAACCTTTTCCAAGTCCTTGTGCTACTTCAGGAAGTTTTTTTGAACCGAACAATAATAATGCGACCAGCAGTATTAGAAATATTTCCGAAATACCAATTCCCATTTGATTATTTTCTGTAAAAGTACTTCAAATCAGATTAGCATGATGATTTAAATAAAAAAAAGTCCCGGAATAATCCGGGACTAATGTTGAAAATAATTTGTGTCGATAAGCGTGTTACATTTTAATTTTCTTTCTCTCCTGCCTGCGGCGGCGCCATTCGATAATATCGTAGGCTACCGGAGTAGCATTGAATACTGACGAATAGGTTCCAACAGCTACACCGATAAGAATAGCAAATATAAATCCACGAAGTACTTCACCACCGAATATGAATATTATAATCAGAACAACCAGTGTAATACCTGATGTATTTATCGTTCTGCCAAGTGTACTGTTGATAGCCAGGTCAATATTTGTCTTAAGGTCCCATTTCGGGTGAAGAGCCCGGTACTCACGAATCCTGTCGAAGATAATCACCGTATCCATAATGGAATAACCGATCACGGTAAGAATGGCCGCAATAAACGACTGATCAACATCAAGGTTGAAAGGTAAAACACCATGGAACAAACTAAACATGGTAACTACTATCATTGTATCGTGGGTTAGTGAAATTACACCTCCAAGGCCGAATTGCCAGTCTTTGAAACGAATTGTTATATAAATAAAAATGATAATAAGACCAAAAAATACTGCCATGAAAGCCTGGTATACCAAATCAAGCGCGATTACCGGTCCGACTTTTTGAGAACTGAGTCGTCCCAGTAGTTTGTTATCAGCATGTGCAACAAAATTCTCGTAAGAAATCGGGGATTTATAAAATTGCTTCAGGCCCTCGTAAAGCTTTACTTCTACAATAGAATCAGCAGTAGTTTCAGTACTGGTAATAAGATAATTTGATGTAATTTTAACCTGGTTATCAGGACCAAAGGTTTTTACTTCAGGAGCTTCACTAAATGTTTTGGCAAGAGATTCCCTTACCTCATTCGTTTTTACATCCTGGTCAAACCTTACTACATAAGTTCTTCCCCCCGTAAAATCAATACCATAGGTTAATCCCCGTGTAAATAATGATATTATCCCAATAAAGATTACAATTCCCGAAATAATATACATAGTTTTCCTGATTTCTATAAACGGGATTTTAGTCTTGGTAAAAGCATTGAATGTAAATGAGTTTCCGGTGGTAATATCAATTCTTCGGGTAAGCATCGATTCAAATAATAAACGTGCAATGAAGATGGATGTAAATAAAGATAGAACAAGACCGATGATAAGTGTAGTCGCAAAACCCTGGATAGGCCCTGATCCGAATAAAAACAGCACAATACCTGTTAGTATGGTAGTAACGTGTCCGTCGATAATCGCAGAATATGCATGGTGGAAACCATCCTTGACAACAAGCTGGAATCCTTTACCTGCCCTGATTTCTTCTCTCATTCGTTCGTAGATAATCACGTTCGAGTCGACTGCCATGGCAAGGGTAAGAACAATACCTGCAATTCCCGGAAGAGTAAGAACTGCACCTATTGAAGCGAGTACGCCGAAAATAAAGAACACGTTAGCAAAAAGAGCAACATCAGCCACATGACCGGCACGTCCATAATACAGCGACATATAGAGTAGCACCCCGATAAAAGCTAAAACAAATGACAACATACCGGCATTTATAGCTTCCTTACCGAGTGAAGGACCAACAACAGATTCTTCAATGATCTTTGCAGGTGCGGGAAGTTTACCGGATTTTAAAACATTGGCAAGGTCTTTTGCCTCAGCAATAGTAAAATTACCTGTAATAGACGATCTTCCTCCTTTGATCTCTGATTGAACAACCGGGTATGAATAAACATAATTGTCAAGTACAATTGCTATCTGCTGGCCAATATTATCTTTTGTCAGCCTTGCCCACGTTTTGGCGCCTTCTGCATTCATTCCCATTGCAACCTCGGCATTTGAGCCGGTCTGACTGTATTCAGC
>Ga0247841_10007853_pt1 | contig 15633 bp, 16 predicted proteins | sample LaCruzMarch2015__2_FD_192410 | JGI IMG/M metagenome (GOLD analysis project Ga0247841, IMG submission 192410) | Freshwater microbial communities from meromictic Lake La Cruz, Castile-La Mancha, Spain - LaCruzMarch2015_18m | ecosystem: Environmental > Aquatic > Freshwater > Lake | place: Spain...
TATCGGCTGAACTGCCCCATCTGACGATGGAACAAAAAAACCTTGTGGCCATAATGAAGCGGATCAACACACTTATTATACCATATTTTCCTACTGCGTAAACAATAGTAATAAGTAAACTATTGTAAGAATGTTTTTCCTCTTTTCTTATAAGAAGTTGTATACACTTGTATAGAGCTGTATACATCTTGATAATTATTTGACTAAATAAGTGATAGATCGATTTCATATTTTTTAATTATTCTTGTCTGAAGCTCCCTAAATTGCTCCTCGGGCAATGAAATGACATTCATATACCTTTTATTTTTCATAGGAATTTGTGTCAAACGAATATATTTTCGGCATTCTTTTTCATCAGATTGAAATAATCTAATCCCTTTTATAAAGGGCTCCTTCCCATCAATCGTTTTTCCTTCAAAGAAAACATTAAAAATAGCAAGACATCCTTTACCCTTACCTTCCCGCCCAACAATCTTTTTTACCTTTAGACAAATTTCCATTTCAATCCTTTTTTAATTTCAATTATTATTTTTAATCATCGAGATCAGTGTCTGTTTTGCCTCCTCGTAATCTTTAATGTTTCCGATGGCTTTTTTGTTCCAGTATTTTTTTGCTAATTGTTCACATAGCTCATATTCTGCAAACTCAAAGAGAAAATGGTCATTTTCCCTCACAAGCTCGACTGTTCCGCCATGAGATTTAAGATAAGATGCAAGGCCAATATCCATACAGGAAAATTTTTTCATCTCAAACCTCCAATTAGCTGGTCTATAAGTGCCTGCTCAATGAATGCCGAGAGTGCGAACTTGAATGTTCCAGATGTCTGATAAGTTCCGTGATTGAAGATGGGCTGGCCTTTTTCGTCTTTGCCGTACACGACCTTAAGCCACACATAGCCATATTTCCGGAGGATCAGGTTAGTGCGTGGCACAACTTGCGTTTTTTTGCGCAAAACGATTATTGGTCTACCTTTGAATTTGTTTTCATCAAAAGTGCCTAGTATAAACCTGAGTCCTTTTTCTTTATTCTTTTTCATTTTTGCCCTCCTTGAGTTCAATATAGTTAGCGATAGTTTTGAAAAATGTTGTGAGTTTATTCATTTGAATCAAAGCATTCTCGGCCGAAATCCTTTCGCCGAATTCCTCAAAATAGACCGCCTGAAATTGTCGGATTGGGGCTGACGGATTACTTAATGCTTCGTTCAATTTTGTTTCCATTTCGACCTCAATTAAAAAATCGTATAGTTTGTGACTATACGATATATGGAGTCAGACGGAGCGTCTAAGTAATAAGTGTCTTACATTTTATTTCGTTTTTTCCTTTCTTTGGAAATAACTTTCCCGATTTCTCCAACATCCATAGGGTCATATTTTTTCCAGAGGAGTTCAGAAATATCTCTTCTCGGGAGGCCCTTATTTTTATAGATGAAATCGTCTCTAGATCTGTTTTTCTTATCTCTTGCCCGCCCAATTTTGATTTTTTCGTTTTTATATTTTTCCTGAAGTGGCTTAATAGTATTTGTAAAAAACTTACCAATAAAATCTTCTAAATCTCTCCTCGAAACAAACGGACTGATTCTTATCGCTACGGGATAAGATAGATCAAACTGTTCAATAAAATCATCTTGATACTCCGGAGGAATTTCTTTTTGATAGATTACATCTTCAACAAAGATCAGATCGGAGCTAAGAACATTTTCATAGTTCCTGATCTTGTTTGTTTTGAGGTATTCTTCAAACAATGGCAACCAGACCCAAAATCTCAAATCAAACTCTTCACATATGCGATGATAGCATTTACGAGTATAGTACCCCGGCTCTACCCATTTTCCGGAAAATGTTGCATAGTTTTTGTATGTTTCTGGCTTACCAAGCTCAATGCCGATTTGCTTTCTTAGTTCGATAAATTCATTTACGAAAAAATCAGATCGTACGACTTCCGAATAGTAATTTACAAGTTTTTTCTGGGACTTATTATATTTATTTTCCATATCAATTTATTGTTCTAATTATGTTATACACCATCCGTTGCTTTTCAACCATAAAATAGTAGTATTTAAGTGTCTGGACCGCTATAAAGTTTTTCTTAACGAAAGACCTAAGATGGTTGCGCCAAATGAAGGGCAACCATCCGAAATCAGTAGGCACAACCTATTGCGGTCCAGACAACCTAGGGTGGTTGTCCTTTTTTGTATATTTATAAGGAGAAAAAATGAATGATGTAAAAAAACCCAAGAAAGCAAAAAACAAAAAGTTGTTAATTGCCATACTTGCTCCAGCTATACTATTTTTTGCCATAGTTCTCATGGGGAGTATCAATAGCACGAGAGATTATAATAGTTGCGTCTCAAACTTTAGGGAATCTGCCTACAAAGGCAGAACAGATGAGACCAAACAAGAGATGCAGGAAATCAACAATCTTAACCTCGCAAAACATAAAACTACCTGCTCAAATTTTTTCTTAAGTCAGGGAAAACTTTTTTACTTATTCAATGGCTATCAAAGAGAGCAATCAATTAAGATGTATTGCGATAGTTTTGCTCGTGATATTGAGTTAAATGCGGCCAAATGGAAGGCCGATCCTCTGTCAGTTGTGCTACCATTTTACGAAGGTAGCAATTACGATAAATCATATGCACAATGTACTCATGAATTTGGAATATAAGTATATTAGTTCGTCTTGACACTGTAGAGAAATTTAAGTCCAACAAAATCTCTTCCATACCTGTTATATTGGTGCTATTATTGGCATAGATAATTATGAAAGAATTTGCACAAAATTACATAAACGAAGTAAGTGGACTATTCGAAACCAATAGAGCGAGAGAGCATGCCTATAGGCCCGCTCTTCATAATCTACTGGATTCGTTAAAACAAAGTCCTGATATTAAGGTTCTCAACGATCCAAAAAGATCCGAGCACGGAGCCCCGGACTTTATTATCATCAAAAAGGAATTGCCCGTTGGATATATAGAAACAAAAGATATAGGAATTGATTTAGATAAAACCGAAACATCGGAACAGCTCGAACGATACTACGGCTATACTAACCTGATCTTAACTGACTATCTTGAATTTAGGTTTTTTAGAAATGGCGAAAAGACAGAAACAATAACGGTCGGTAAGCTCAGTGAAAATAAAATAGAAATCAATTCAGATGAACTTGAAAATTTAGCAAGGGCACTGAAGGATTTTATTTTTTCTTCACCTGACTCAATTAAAAGTGGCTTACAGCTTGCTAAGATAATGGGCGGAAAAGCTAGAAGAATACGAGATAATGTTAAGCATTTTTTGAATACTGAATCAGACAACAACCAAGAGCTTGAACGAATCTATAATGTTATTAAGAAACTTTTAATACACGACCTCAGCAAAGAGAAATTCGCGGATATGTATGCCCAAACTCTTGTTTATGGGTTATTTATTGCTAGATACAACGATGACAGCTCCGATACTTTTACGAGGCAAGAAGCTCGTGATTTGGTGCCTGATTCAAATCCTTTTCTAAAAAACTTCTTTGAACATATTGCAGGCGGTAATTTTGACAAGCGACTCGCCTATATAGTAAATGAGCTTTGCGAAATTTTCTTGCATAGTGATGTAAACACCTTGATGCAACAATATACAAAGCAGCTCAATTTGCAGGGAGAGCAAGAAAAACTGCCAGATCCAGTGATTCATTTTTATGAGGACTTCTTGAAAGAATATGACCCGAAGCAAAGAATTGAGCTAGGTGTTTTTTATACTCCATTGCCAGTTGTTAAATTTATTGTTCGTTCAATTGACGAACTTTTGAAAACAGAGTTTGGCTTGTCAAAGGGTTTGGCCGATAACTCTAAAATTGATCTGGTCGTAAAGACACAAGGAATGAAATCGAAAGTTCCGACTCATCGAGTTCAAGTTTTAGATCCTGCAACCGGCACGGGGACATTCTTGAATGAAGTAATCAACCACATTCACTCAAGTTTCAAGGGACAAGAGGGTATGTGGAAAAGCTATGTGAATGATGACATAGTGCCAAGAATCTATGGGTTTGAAATTATGATTGCTTCCTACACGATCGCACATCTTAAGATAGGGATGACTCTCAAAAGTGAAGGTTATAAAGATTTTAGCAAAAGGTTAGGGATTTATCTCACGAACTCCTTGGAAGATACTTTTGAAGTGCCTAATGATCTTTTTTCATCAATCGGCCTATTGAACAGTATTACTGACGAGGCAGTTTCAGCCAACAAGATCAAAAAGGATAAACCGATCATGGTTGTGCTCGGAAACCCTCCTTATTCTGGCGAATCTCAAAATCCTAGCTACAAGGGCAATGATGTTTATAAGCTAGAGCCGGGCACAAATCTAAAATTGAATGAGCGCAATCCAAAGTGGCTCAATGATGACTATGTAAAATTTATAAGATTTGCAGAATCATTTATTGAAAGAAATAGTGAGGGTATTATCGGAATGATTACAGCACACGGTTATCTTGATAACCCAACCTTTCGGGGTATGAGATGGCACTTAGCTAACACATTTAACAAAATCTACATACTCGACTTACATGGCAACGCAAATAAAAAAGAAGTTAATCCAGAGGGCGGAAAAGATGAAAATGTTTTTGACATAAAAACTGGCGTTTCGATAATTCTTACTGTCAAGACCAAAAAGAAAAAGGGGCTGGCTGATGTATATGTAAAAGATCTTTATGGATTAAGGAAAAATAAATATATCGAGCTAAGTCAAAACTTTGTTAGATCTATTGATTGGAAAAAGATTGAATTATCAACCCCAAATTATGAATTTATTATTAGGGATAATACGCTTCGAAAAGAATATGAGGAAGGATTTTCTGTAGCAGATTTGTTTAAGATCAAGGGGGTTGGTATTACAACGGCTCACGATAGTTTTGTTGTTGACGAAAAGAGAGATGTTCTTGAAAAAAGATTTAATGATTTCCAAAATTCAGAACCAGATACAGATGCCTTACATCAAAGGTTTAATGTCCGCAAGAAAGATGGCTGGAATATATTAACTGGATGGAAAAACCTGAAAGGAACCGATAATCTGCCTGATTTTATTAAACCGATTTCTTACAGATTGTTTGATGAGCGCTTTATATTTTATGAAGACAAATTAGTTTGGCGGACAGTAAGAAAAGTAATGAATCATTTTTTGGCTAACGAGAATATAGCTTTAGAAGCATGTAGGCAAGTAATAGGTAGCGATTGGGCACATATATTTATTACTAATAAAATTACGGATGACTCATACCTATCTAACAGGACGCGAGAGCGAGGATATGTATTTCCTCTTTACCTTTTCTTTGATGATGGCACAAAAATTTCAAATCTAAAACAAGAAATTGTTGATAGGGTTCAACAAGCAGTAAACGAAACTACACCGCAAGATATTTTTGATTATATCTACGCTATTTTGCACTCACCTAGTTATAGGAGCAAATACAAAGAATTTTTGAAAATTGATTTTCCTCGTGTTCCATATCCGAAAAACAAAACTGAATTTGAACAACTAGCCGGAAAAGGAAGAGAATTGAGAGAGCTTCATTTGTTGAAATCAGCGACCTTAGATAATTTCACTACAACATATTCCATAGAGGGTTCGGATAAGGTAGAAAAAGTTGAACTAGTCGGCGATAAGGTTTATATCAATAGTGATCAGTATTTTGGTAATATACCTGAAATTGCATGGAACTTTTATATCGGTGGTTACCAGCCGGCTCAAAAATGGCTTAAGGATCGCAAAGACCGAACCTTGGCATCATCAGATATTGAACACTATCAGAAAATTATCAAAGTGTTGACTGAAACAGATAGGATAATGAAAGAAATAGACAAAGTATATCTTAGAAAAATATAATGAATGAAATTATTTACATTCTAACGAACGAAGCGATGCCGGGTCATGTAAAAATTGGTAGAACCTCAACCAATCTCGAGCAAAGGATAAAAGACCTCAGTGCGTCAACAAGCATACCCCTGCCGTTTATTTGTTTTTATGCATGCACGGTCAATGATGCCTTATTTGTTGAGCATCAACTGCATGACGCTTTTGATAATGACAGAGTAAACCCCAAAAGAGAGTTTTTCCAAATAGCACCGGAACGAGTAGTGGCTGCGTTAAAATTGGCTGCAATAGAAGATGTCACCCCAAAGAAAGATCTTGTAGAAAATAAAGAAGACCGGCAAGCTCTTATAAACACAAGAAAGATTAGAGAGAAATTTAGCTTCGACATGGCAAAAATTCCAGTTGGATCAGAGCTAGTTTTTAGTCGAGATGAGAACGCTAGAGCAAAAGTAATTGATAATCATTTTATTGAATATAACGGTAAGAAAATGAGTTTGTCAAAATCGGCCCAAGCGATACTGGGTTATGATTACGGAATTGCGGGCACAGATTATTGGACATATGAAGGCGAGACGCTTGACGAGAGAAGAAAAAGGTTGACATCTGAGGCATAAACATCAAAGAGGAGGATAATGGACAACGCCAGATTTGAAAAAATTGAAAAACAGCTCGAACTCTTAATGCTCAAAGTTGATATTATTTATCATAAAATTGTTCAAGATGAGAGCATTACTAGCCAGAAGAAAGGCGTTTGTTCGGAAGATGATCTTTTTAACGAAGCAAAAATAGTTGTCGTAAAAACAGGCGAGGCCTCTGCCTCCATTTTGCAAAGAAAATTAAGGATTGGTTATGCCAGAGCGGCACAGCTACTCGACTTGATGGAAGATAAGGGAATTGTCGGCCCCTCTCAAGGTGCAAAGTCCAGAAAAATTTTAATTAAGAAATAAAAATTGTTTATACCGCTGATGAAACAACGGAATTAAATTTTCTATAGTGCATTGTGAGAAAAAATGAAAAAAGAAAATACATATTTCAAAAATAAAATAATTGTTCTCTACCCATTTTATTTTATAAATTTTACTCCAGACGGAAAATTTTTAAGAGGTTTGAAATTCCGGAGCTTAAAGATCAGATATTTACCGTATCATCAAAACACAGTAAAAACAGAAAGGCCTAATAAAATTCTAAAATCTTTTTTCGATGACTTATTAAAGAAATTTCATTTTATTGATGGATTCGAAGGCGTAGGTTATTCAGTCCATAGCTACAAAGACGGCAAATCGGAAGAAATAATCGCAAAAATTAAAGAAGATGTTGGGTTATTGTATTTTGCTTTTGAAAAAAGTAACCATAAAGTTAATACAAAATTCCCTAGATTCTACTTAATGAAGGATGTTATTTACTATAAGGAGATTGCGAAATTTAGCTTCTCTTTTTACGAAGATTATATAGACCCGTCAATTTATCAACATGTTTCTTTTTACAATAACGCAATAGACAAGAATCATCTCATATATTTCGAATCAAAAACTGGCAATGTTTATCAGCCAGCAGTCGGAGAAGAGTGGGAAAGGTTTTTTAAGAAGAAAACATTGCCCAATGAAATACTCTGGGGAATTTATTGGTACAACAAAGCCAAAGATGAAACAAGAGAAAGAGTTGAAAAGATAGTTAATTTAGTCATAGCACTAGAAAATATACTAGATCTCTCATATCAAAATACAGATGCTTTCGCTTTGAAGATAAAGAATGAACTTGAGCTTAATAGTTGCGACAATAGGGTATGTGTATTTTGCAGTTTTATAAGGCAGGCACACAAAGCAAGGTGCGGAATAGTACACGGTGTTAAGGACGAGGAACTAAAATTACGAGGAGAATGGGGAAAAGAAAAGTATTTTGATTTAGATTTTTATCTCTCAGAATCCTTCAAGATAATACTTGATAAGATGGTTTCGGGTCGTCCCGTTGCAGATTTTAGAAAAAATATATTACTGGAAAGAATATATCCCAATAAAGCAAAGCTCGATGATTTTTGGAAGATAGCCAAGAAGAAGGCACAAACAAAGGCCGATGTAGTTTCAGCGTTTAAGACCTTGCGTGATTTCAAAGTATATGACGATATAGGCATAGACAAAGACCTAGTTGATAAGGTAATAGAATATATCAACGCGAGAGCAAAAGGTTTATTTAATCGGGAAATCCAAATCGACTCCATCGGTAACTTAATAAAAGATAAAAGTACATGGGAGGGCATGAGAAACCTTACTACTGAATTAGAAAAGGATACTGGTCTGCTAGCCCAAAAAACAATAGAAGCTTACATGGCTTTGGATGGGCTAACTGATTTTTTGAATTTTTTAAGTAATTATATAATGTATAAGAATATAGAATTATCGAATAAAAGTTAGATTCGGCAATATCGCCAGAACAAAAAAGATTTAATAATAATTAAAGACAGGAAAAAATAAAATGAAAACAAAAAGAATACTTATTTTAGAGGATGATCTAAAAACCTTGTCAGTGGTAACGAGCGGACTTTTTGATTTGGAAGAAAGTTTGTTTGATAAACGGATCAATTTTGCGGTTACAGTTTTTTCTGAATACTCATCCGTGGAAAATTATTTGAATCAGATAGAGGAACCGAATTTCGATATTGTGTTGCTGGATCGCGACTGCAAACTAGGTGGTTCATTCCATGCAATCAATGTTCAAAAATTTGGAGCCGACAAATTTATTACCATATCTACTCAACCGGAATACAATGAAGCCGCAAAAAAAATGGGAGTTACTAGATCGGTACGAAAAGATTACAAACGCCTCGATGATTTTAGATCTTTGCTTATAAAAGAAATATCCCAAATGATTTTCGGTGAGGATAAAAAATCCTCATAGACACACACGAGGGATTCTCTTGCTCTGGAACAGCCATCATGTTTACTAAGGATCGCCTCAAATGTCTGTGTTTATCTGTGCTTGCTTATCTGTTCCGTAGACCCAGAAGTTCCGTAGCTATAATTAGATATTTATATCGTATGTTGTGATCGGGAAATTCGAGCCGTTCATAGCTTTTTGTTAATTCGTTGCGAGCTACAATCTGAGCTTCTAATCCTTCGGCAACCTTCTCGCCAATTGTACTTTCATTGATGTTATTTTTTGCTAAAATCTCCTCTATTCTTTTTCGAATATAATGATTCTTAAAATTGTTGTCAGCGATCTTAGACGCTGTTTTATAATTGGTTGTGTCATAAACTTTTAGCGCAGCTTGTACTTTGTTGCCACCATTGTTAATGAATTCTATTAAAAAGCAGTTTTGTTTTCTTGTTAAAAGTTTATTCATATCTTGAAATATATCTCACTAAAAAATTTTGACAAACACTTAAATTATTTTCGGGAAATTTTGAAAAATTTTCTAGACGAAAGGTCAGGGTACTAAGCAAACTTATTTTTGGAAAAGAGGGGGTAGGGGGTGGCCGGATTTGGTTTTTGAGATTTGACAAAGTTCGCGATGAAAAGTACATTTCAATTGATATGAAAAACTCTGATGATTTAAATACAAAGTTGCAACAAATTGCAGATAGTGAGCAAGCGCTTGTGCTAAGCTTTATTGCCCCCGACACCATCGTCAGAATGAATCCGGCTTCATTTGATTATGCAACAATTTCTACGCAGGATCTTTATAATGTGGAGAAAGTTATCAGTCAGCTCAAAGATGAGTCGAGATTGCCTGATAAATTGCATTTGGTCATACAAAGCCCCGGGGGTTCGCTTGATGTGTCAACAAAAATAGCACGGTATCTTCAGGGTGCTTTTAAGGATATTGAGGTTTATGTTCCTTTTCAGGCGGCCAGCGGAGGAACTATGCTATGCTTGACCGGCAATAAATTGATTCTAAGTGATTGTTCAAATTTAACCCCTATTGACCCGCAACTCAAATACAAGGGTCAGTGGATTTCAGCTACATCATATGAGCAAGCGATAAAGGATTTTGAGGACAAGTTTCCCAAGCAAAGGCCAGAGGAAATTCCGAGTCCATATCAGCAAATGTGTAATTCGTTTGATCCAGTTATTCTTCAAGAGATGAAGAAGATTGTAATAGACACGATAGTTGTGGCTGCCGAATTATTGAAGGTTTCTAGGGGCGGTGAGAGCAGCCCAACTAAAATTTCAGTGGATGACATATATAAAATCGCATTTTCTCTTGGCAAAACAGAATTTCCACATTCTCATATTTTTACGCGTGAAGACCTAAACAACATTGGATTAGTAATCTGTGAGGATAGTGGTAAAATTAAGACACTGAAGATTTATAAGGAGTGGGTTTCTAGCAAGCTCAATAACGAATCAACCTCTCATATTGTAGAGTATTATTGCCCTACAAAAACCAAGATTTTAGCGAAAGGAGAAAATGGCAGAACAAGACAATCAAAATCAGAACCAGCAAGAGCCAGAGAGTCCAAAAATTGAGGAATCTGAATCTTCGACTTTTGATACAATAGAAAAAATATATGAGAACACCCCACCTCAAAAAAGCGAGGGTCATTCTAAAGTTTCCGAAATGATTGATTCTAAGCAATGTATTGGTAATTTTTCCAAGTTACCAAGTATGAACTAATAATTTATTATAAAGCCAAATTATCTTCCATTAGGTTCGGAATTTTGATATACTCGATCTCGGTTAGGAAGTAATTGCGGATGGCTTCTACTGCCTGACCCCATAATTTTTTTCAAATGTATTCGAAAGATTTATTAAAAGAAGTCGAAAAACTCGCAAGGCCGACCTATGAGAAGGTCAGCAAGTGGTGTCATGGGTGGCCTCATATTTTAGGTGTCGTTAGGGCCGCCAAAGCATTAGCCGAAATGGAGGGGGATGACCCCGTGCTATGTCAAGTAGCTGCTTATTGTCATGATCTGGGTAGGGCCGAGGAAGAGGAAAAGAATCTGGTTGATTTCAAACCCGGCTCGCCTAGCCCCCATGGGGCAATGGGGGTTGCTCCAACAAAAAAAATACTCGAAAAAATCGGAATAACTGGCAAAGACGCGCAAGATATTATTGAGGCTGTTAAAATCCATAATATTAGAAAATATGATGGGCCAAATAAAATCGCGCTCATTGTGCAGGATGCTGACAGAGCGGACGGTTTTGGAAAATTCGCAGTTCTAAGGCTTGCAAATTTCAACTGTGAGATTAATATTCCACAACCACGCGACCAGAAGCACGAGGATTTGCTGTTCGAAGAGGTTAGGCAAATTTTAAAAAATGACAAAATCAAAAGAGACAGAATGATCGAAACTCTCGAATACGTTTTTGGGTGGGTCGATGATTTGGCGAATACTAAATCTTTACGAAAATACATCGCAGATGGTTATGATTTTAATCGCAAATTTTGCGAAGAGTTAAAATCATACAATTAAGTCTTCATTTTATGATAATTTTCTGGTAGAATAACAGAAGTATGCGCCCGTAGCTCAGACCCGAAGGGTACCTGTGGTCTGGATAGAGCGACTGGCTTCGGACCAGTAGGTCGGGGGCTTGAGCGGGTGGGTTTCGAGGGTGGAACTCGAAACAGAAGGAGGCAGGTTGGAGGTATCGAACATTTTAGAAAATAGGTATGCGCCCGTAGCTCAGCTGGATAGAGCGACTGGCTTCGGACCAGTAGGTCGGGGGTTCGAATCCCTCCGGGCGTACCACTTTGTTCACAAACTGATTCTAAGGCTCGGTGAAAAGAATAATCTTCGCTGAGCATCGCCTGAAGGAAAATCGCAAACCTGTTTGAATGCAGATACTAATTTAATAAAATCTTATTCACTGACAACTCTCAATTATCAATCAAAATTATAAATAATTTGATTGTGTTTGTTAAAAAAACCTTTTATAATATTATTAGTTAGTAACAAGGGGGAGTATGAATCTCAGAAATCTTTTGGATAGAGGAAGAGCTAGGTCAGCATTGGTCAAGCCGAGGATTATTTTTGTTATTATCGCCATCGTTGGTCTGGCGGCGATTTTATATATTTACGGTCAAGGTATAATCTTTGCCGATACCAATCAGACATATACCTATACGGGGACATTTAAAACATTTAGTGGTCATCCAGCTGGACCGAACAAAGTAGTTTCTGGAGGAAAATTAACATTAACGAGATATTACACTTCTCGCCAATGCACAGGTGGTTTTAGTCAGCCAAATTATCAGGTTACTGCCGACTCTCATGGTATCTACACGTTCAATAATCTGAGCGTTGGTTGTTATGAAATAAAGCTGGAAGGCACGGTTAATAGCGCCACGGTTACCTCCTATATCACAACTTTCAAGGTAGCACCAGTACAAGCTAGGGTTAACAAGCGGTCTAAATCGCTCAACAATTCTTATATTCTGATCGGGAGTATTGGCCCTTCGGGAGTGAACTCTTCTCCAACCGCGACCGCGACTTCTGCAGCTTCCGCGACCGCGACTCCGAGCTCGGTTGCTACTTTTCCGATACAGATGGCGATTACTGATTACTACGATGCTCCCCTAGCGGGCAAGAGGATTAGGACAATTGCTCCACAATGGGCTGATGAACAGTGTTCTATGCCGCTTCCTTCTCAGTCAGTTGTTGTGGCTGAAGATATTAGCTCTGATGATGGTACAGTCGATCTTAATTTGCCTGCCGGCTGTTATACGATGGCAATAACCGAAGTACCGCAAAATATGAGAGATGCACAGTCCACGGATGAGATTATTGATTGGCTAAAGGTTGTCGTGACACTAAATGGCGAAACCGCAGATGGAAATAATATTGTTGGCGGAATAGCGCAAGTAGGAAAGACAATCATGGGACTCTTGCATCGAGCAAAAAGCGATCCTACTCAGACGCCAATAAAGAAGCCGGGTCCTGACAGAGGAAATATCAAGGTGATAATGGGAGCCAACAGTGAGCTTGCCAGTGGACTAGATGGGATTAATTTGATGCTGACTGGAGAAGCTGCTGTCGATGGCCAGACGAGAACCGGAACCTACGGAAGGTTTGTGACCGATACCCAAGGTACTCTCCTTATTAATAACTTGCCAACAGGCGTCAAGGATGGTAGCCGAGTAGTTCCAATTACCTACACGATTCATGCAAATGGCAATCCAAAATATCAGTGCACATTGTCCAATGAATCAACCGGAGTATCTAAAGATTCTACTAGCACAATTACAGTGACTTTACTCAATTGTGCCGCTCCTTCAAGGCAAGGTGCTATTCAAGGCAAAGTAATAGTGAAGGTCAATGGTGAGAAGGTCGGTGATGATGGGATGTTGGAGGGGGTCAAAGTTCAGCTAAATGCCAAGGTGGGTCAGGCACCTTTTGGTACCGGAGCGCCGATACCAACAAATGCTAGCGGAGAGTATATATGGCGCGAGCTACCATTAACGACACTTGGAGCATCTGGCCAGCAGATTCCATTGACTTATAGTGTGTATTTTGCGGAAGATGCACTTGACGATACAATCTGGGACAGCGTCTGCACACCGATTACTTATCAGATATCTGTCGCTGCCGGGGTAGTCTCTAACGTTCCACAACAAACACTCGAATGTAGGGGAACTTTGGAGATACCGCTACCATAGCTAGGAAACAGTAAAATTCGAACTCATTTGATATCTTTCTCTGGAAAGTTTCAACAGTGCCTCGTTGCTATATTTCTTGATAATTTTTAGTGGGTACCGAGTTTTGTTTAGTAATCACATGATTAATACCGCTTATTTTCATGTGGTCAGAATCCTAAGTCTAGCTCTACAGCGATGATGGAACGGGGTGTGGCTCAATTGGCAGAGTACCGGTTTTGGATCCGAGGTTTCGATTAGAATCGACGTCCGCTCCAAAAGGTATGCATCCGTAGCTCAGCTGGATAGAGCGACTCCCTTCTAAGGAATAGGTCGCAGGTTCGAATCCCTCTGGGCGTACCATCGAGATGACCCACCTTGGGTCTTTTTTCGCTTTTATACAAATTTGGTTTTGTCGGCACGCAATTGATTTAAAATTACTAACACGATATTACATACTGCCCAGTCTAGTTTTATGATAGAATATCTATTAGTAAAGGTGGGGAGGAAACTATTTCTTATAATAAGAATAAGATAAGAAATATCACCAGAATTTTTATATTCCTGACGGTTATATCCTTAGGTCTATATTTTCTGTTACCCCAAGACTATGCCAAGGCTTCTGCTGACTGGGATCTAAACACCAGCTCTGACTATACTTATGACGACACCAAGATTGAGTTTACGGGAGGAGTAGGGCAGTTGAAAGGGACTCAGTTTAGCGCAACTGGTGGAACAATTACTACAAGTGGTGAATATACAATTCACACTTTTAATTCAAATGGAACATTTGTTCCAAATGGTTCGTCAAATCTCGAAGTGTTGGTGGTGGCCGGTGGTGGAAGTGGTGGAGGATCAACAGCAGGCGGGGGCGGTGCGGGAGGATTAATATACAATGCTACTTATTCGGTTGCTGCTGGATCAATGGCTGTAACGGTTGGAAGTGGTGGGGTACAAGCGAACGAACAAACCTCTGGAAATAGCGGTCAAAATAGTATTTTCGGAACATTGACCGCGATTGGTGGTGGTGGTGGTGGGTATACTTCTTCCTCAACGAATGGAGGTCCAGGTCTAAATGGGGGAAGTGGTGGCGGTGGAGCTGCATATGGCGGAAAAATTAACGTCCGAGGTTTGGGGACTTCCGGTCAAGGTAATAATGGAGGCACCTATGGTTCAGATGTTTATCCTGGCGGCGGTGGTGGTGGAGCGGGTGCAGTCGGCTCAGCCCCAACTGGGTCAAAATCAGGAAATGGAGGTATTGGATTAAGTTATTCTATAAGTGGTTCGAGTGTTTATTATGCTGGCGGTGGTGGAGGCGGCTCTCAGTCATCAGGAGGGAATGGCGGACTTGGAGGCGGCGGAGTAGGTACTAGTAATGGAACGACTGGAACTGCTGGTACTCCCAACACTGGCGGGGGCGGCGGGGGCGGTTGGTTTTATTCTGGCGGTAGAGGGGGCGCTGGTGGTTCCGGAATAGTAATCGTCAGATACCCAACAAATTCAGTTTTTTATCCCACCACCTCTCCCACTCTCGTCCCTACCACCGGCCAAGGCTATGCTCTGGTCTCTGCTTTCTCTGAAACACTTGGCTCTGGTTCAACTGGTAATATCAAGTATCAAATATCTCCCGACAACGGTGTTACATGGTATTGGTACACCGGTGGTGCGTGGAGTGTTACTTCTGGCGGGTATTCCGAGAGTAACTCAGCTTCAGACATAAATACTCACTTTGCTGATAGTTCATTCAACTCAATTGGCTCTAGTCCCAAAGTCATCAAATGGAGGGCCTACCTCAACTCTGACGGTTCGCAATTACCCAAACTAGATTCGGTTTCCATTACTTACATCTGGGACACCAAAGAACCAGATAATCCTGCATCCCTTGCTACATCTAAGTCACAAAAAGTAGATGGAACTGATATTTCATCAAATACATTTATCAAATACCAAGCCCCTTATTTCACTTGGAATGTGCCAACTGATTATGCCAATGACGGGGAACAGGTAACCGGCATTGCTGGCTACTATATCTACTTTGGCACTTCATCAACTGGCGATCCTCACTCTACAAAAGGAATATCTACAGAACTAGGAGGAACAGGTATTCATTATCAAACAGACACAGACTTTGAGATAGGAGTTGATACATCCACTATGACCTCGGGTCAAACATACTATCTTCGTATTGAGACCAAAGACAATGCTGG
>Ga0247841_10007854_pt1 | contig 15632 bp, 18 predicted proteins | sample LaCruzMarch2015__2_FD_192410 | JGI IMG/M metagenome (GOLD analysis project Ga0247841, IMG submission 192410) | Freshwater microbial communities from meromictic Lake La Cruz, Castile-La Mancha, Spain - LaCruzMarch2015_18m | ecosystem: Environmental > Aquatic > Freshwater > Lake | place: Spain...
TCCCAAAATATTCTCAGAAAAGATGCGATGCTTAAAAGGAGAAGAAGGTAAGAATTTTTTCCACAAGCATTATTTTTTTCAAAAAATGCTTTTCATGATTGTACTCTCCTTGCTTAAATAGTCTTCCGAATTGCTTCCTTGTATGAACATAACTATTGTTGGAACGGGGTATGTTGGTTTAGTTACCGGAAGTTGCTTTGCAAAAGTCGGAAATAACGTAACTTGTCTTGATATTAAAAAAGAAGTTATTGAGAACCTGAATAAAGGAAAAATTCATATTTACGAGCCGGGACTGGAAGAAATTATTAAGGAAGCAATTGAAAAGAAATTTATTCAATTCACTTCCGACAAATCGCGCGCTTACAAAAATCCTGAAATAATCCTAATTTGTGTGCCGACCCCGCCAAAAGAGGACGGTTCGGTGGATTTGAGTTTTGTTGTCTCAGCGGCAAAGGATATTGCGCAAAATATTAAAAATGAAACTGTAATTATCACAAAATCAACCGTTCCTATTGGGACTGCAGAGCTTGTAGAGCAAACAATCCGCACAGAACTAAAAAATCTGAATAAAAAAATAAATTTTTCAGTTGCAAGCAACCCTGAATTTTTAGCTGAAGGATCAGCAGTAAAGGACTTTTTGTACACAAACCGAGTCTGCGTTGGGGTGGAAGATAAAAACGCTGAAGAAAAAATAAGAAAACTCTACCATCCTTTCACACTAAACGGGGCTCCATTAATAATAATGGATAGGAGAAGCGCTGAGGTTGCAAAATACGCTTGCAACGCAATGCTAGCGACAAGAATAAGTTTCATGAACGAACTTGCAAACTTTTCAGAAAAAGTTGGAGCGGATATTGAGTGTATTCGAAAAGTAATGCAAACCGATCCAAGGATTGGAAGTAAATTCCTCTACCCAGGGGTTGGTTATGGGGGGTCCTGCTTTCCTAAAGATGTTAGAGGGATGATTAACACAGCGAAAAAATATGATTCACATTTAAGCATCCTCAAAATGGTGAATGAGGTTAATGAGAAACAAAAACTTGTTTTAATGCAAAAACTTGAGAATTACACTAAAGGAAAAATTGAAGGATTAAAAATAAGTGTTTGGGGACTAGCATTCAAAAAGAACACTAATGACATTAGAGAGAGCTCTGCAATTAAATTTATTGACGAAGCCATAAAGAAAGGCGCAATCATAACCTGTTATGACCCTGTGGCTATGGAAGAGGCTAAAAAAATTGTTGGAGATAAAGTTCACTTTGCTTCAACCAAAGAGGGAGCATTAAAAAAATCAGAAGTTTTACTTGTTTTTACTGATTGGGATGAATTCAAACAACCGAATTTCAAAGAAATAAAAAACCAAGGACTTAAAGCTATTTTTGACGGAAAAAACCTTTATGACCCAACAGAAGTAAAATCAAGCGGGATTGAGTACTTTGGAATTGGGAGAAAATAAAATTATAAAAAAATTATTATTTATTTATTCCGCGTTATTTAATCACATTTCTTCAATTGCTTCAATATCAAGTATCGCAAGCCCTTTTTTTATTATAATTGTTGTTGCCTCAACTAGTGCGAGGCGCGCGCAGGCGAGTTCTTTGCTTTCTGATTTGAGGATTGGCACCTCATGATAGTAGGAGTTAAACTTCTCCGCTATTTGAAGCAAATTGTGGCAAAGCGGATGAAGGGAAAGAACTTCTTTGCTTTTCTCAACCTGCGCAGGGAATGCTGCGAGCGCATTAATGAGTTCTTTTTCTTTCTCATGAACTAATAAATCAAATCCTTCTTTCTTGTAACTTATTTTCTCTTCTTTCGCTTTTCTAAGAATGCTTTTTGCGCGCGCGTAAGCGTACTGCATATAGGGTCCGGTTTCACCATCAAAAGAAATGCTTTGTTTAGGATCAAAAGTAATATCCTTCTTCGCATCGTTTTTTAATAAATAAAATTTAATTGCCCCGAGCGCTATTGCTTTTGCTCTTTTTGATTTTTCTTTAGCCGAAAGAGAGGGGTATCTTTTTTCCAACTCTTCGAGTGCTAAGGTCTTCATTTCCTCAATTAAATTGTCAGCGTCAACTACTGTTCCTTCCCTTGATTTCATTTTTCCACTTGTAAGATTAACCATTCCATAACTTACATGGAAGCATTTCTTCGCCCATTTTCTTCCAAGGAGCTCGAACATTTTGAATAATTGCTTGAAGTAGAGGTCCTGTTCATTAGCAACTACCCACATGCACCCGCCAATATCAAAATTATCAAATCTATACTGGGTTACTCCAAGATCATTTGTTGCGTAAAGTGCGGTTCCGTCCCCGCGCATAATTATTTTGTTTGGAAGAGTTGGTTCGAGCACCGCAGTTATTGCCCCATTATCCTCTCTCTTGAATATTTTTTTTGCAAGCCCTTCTTCCACAATTTTTTGTCCTTCTTTTCTCCTAAAAAAATCCGATTCAATAAACCATTCATCAAATTTGCTTCCGAATTCTTTGTAAGTTTCTTTCATTCCGTCAAGCGCCCACTTGTTCATCTTTTCCCAAATTTCAATTGTTTCTTTATCATTCTCTTCCCACTTTTTTAGCATTTCTTTTGCTTTGTCTTCAAGTACGGGATCTTTTTCAGCTTCTTTAGCGAACAAAACGTACATGTCCCCCACAAAGTGATCGCTTTTTTTTCCCTCGCTTTTTGGTGTTTTTCCTTTAGCAAACATTTTGTAAGCAAGCATTGATTTGCAAATGTGAATTCCCCTATCATTTACTATGTTTGCTTTAATCACTTTGTTGCCTGTTGTTTCAAGCAGGTTAGCAATTGCAAGACCGAGGGAATTGTTTCTTAAGTGCCCTAAGTGTAAGGGTTTGTTTGTATTTGGACCACTGTACTCCACCATTAGTTTTCCTTTCTCATTTTTGAGTCTTTTTTCAAACGCGTTTCCAGAGAATATTTCATCAAGAACGCTCTGTGAAAGCGCGGTTTTTGCTAGGAAAAAGTTAAGATAAGGACCTTTTGTTTCAACTTTTTCAATAAAAGGAGCCTTAATTTTGGTTGCAAGTAGGGCTGAAACTTCAACTGGACTCTTTTTCATTTCTTTTGCGAGCGTAAAGCAAGGGAAAGCGTAATCCCCTAGCCCTTGAGGAGCTGGCACTAAAAGGGCAAGTATTTGCTCCTTTGGGAGGTCTACTTGTTTTGAAATAACCCCAGCAACTTTTTCCTTAAAATCCATAACAAAACTAAGACTGAAACGATTTAAAAAAACGAGTATTAAGGTTTTATTTTATGGTTAGTAAGAAATCAAGACTTGAAAAAATTAGACATGAAAGGGATTCTTATTTTGCTTTTGTAGTAGCACTTTTTGTGGCGTTTTTGTTAATTTCAAACATTGCTTCCACAAAAATTCTTTCATTATGGATTTTCACTTTTGATGGAGGGACTCTTCTCTTCCCACTCACTTACATCTTTGGGGATGTGTTAACTGAGGTTTATGGTTTTAAGAAAGCAAAGAAAGCTATTTGGATTGGTTTCTTTTGCGCTCTGTTAATGACAATAGTTCTTGCAATCGTTCAACTCCTTCCTCCTGCGAGCGGGTGGGAAAATCAAGCAGCTTTTGAGTCAATACTTGGAATGACTCCAAGGATTGTTGCGGCAAGCCTCATCGCTTACCTTGCGGGCTCTTTTTCAAATTCAATAGTGCTTGCAAAAATGAAACTAATTACTAGAGGAAAACGCTTGTGGGCAAGAACAATAGGTTCAACAATTATAGGGGAAGGATTTGATACCGCTATTTTTTGCACAGTTGCTTTCTTTGGAGTGCTCCCGCCAGAACTCCTAATTGCAGTGATTGCTTCAAATTACTTTTTCAAAGTAGGGGTTGAGGTGTTGTTTACTCCAATAACTTACAAGATAATTAATTCCTTAAAAAAGAAAGAAGGAATAGATTTCTATGATAACAAAACTAAATTTAATCCGCTCTAGACAAAATAAACCTTAACACTTTTGTACTATAAAGTACTTAAAGAAAAAAACTGTTTAATTAGTAGGGTGAATAAATGAAGGTTCTTGTTACTGGCGGATGCGGTTTTATTGGAAGCCACCTTGTGGATAAATTAGTTGAGAAAAATTATGAAGTTGTAGTACTTGATAATCTCAGCACCGGAAAAAAAGAAAGACTAAACCAAAAAGCAAAACTAATTATTGCTGATATCACTAACGGAAAAGAAATTGAAGAAATATTCTCCTTAGAAAAACCTCAAATTGTTGTACATGCTGCCGCGCAAGTAATGCTCAGAAAATCAATTGAGGAACCAATCCTTGATGCTACAACAAATATTATTGGGACAATTAATGTTCTTGAGGCCTGTAGAAAGAGCGGAGTAAAAAAAATTATTTATACCTCTACCGGAGGGGCAAGGTACGGGAATCCAAAGTATTTGCCTACTGATGAGAATCATCCGCTCGAACCCAACGCCCCATATGGAATATCGAAGCACTCTGCGGAGCATTATGTGAAAGCGTATTCCGCTCTTTACGGGTTTGATTACTTGATTTTTTGCTTTGGGAATGTTTATGGCCCAAGGGATGACCCTAAATGCAAAAGGGTTACTGCAATTTTTTCTGATCAAATACTTAACGGCGCTCAGCCAATAATTTTTGGGGACGGAGGACAAACAAGGGATTTTATTTATGTTCTTGATATTGCGGAATTCATTGCTAATTCAATTGAGAAAACTCCTGAACACAAACTCTTCAACCTCGCGAACGGAACGCAGGTAAGCGTTAATCAAATATTTGAAGATCTCAAAAAGATTTCAGGATATAAAGGCGAAGCAAAACATATTGAAGCAGTTAATGGGGAAATAAGAGATATTGTTCTTGACACAACCTTAGCGCAAAAAGAATTGGGTTGGAAACCAAATACAAGCCTTGAAGAAGGACTGAAAGAAACTTTTGAGTGGATGAAAAACAATCCAAGCAAAAAATAAAAAAAGGCCAATAAAAAAAGAAAAAAGTAAAAAAATATTGAAAATGCAAAAAAGAGCACTTCACAAGTACCCTTTTGCCTTGAGTAGTTCAGCGTTAAGTATTCCGCCGCCTGCGGCTCCTCGGATAGTGTTGTGAGAAAGTCCAACGAAGCGGTAATCAAATACTTTGCATTCGCGTAATCGTCCGACAGTAATTGCCATTGCTTTGTCCTTATCCCTGTCCTTTCTTGGCTGTGGTCTATTCTCTTCTTCAGTGTAATATATTGGATGCACTGGTGCTGAAGGTAGTTTCAATTCCTGAGGAACTGAACTGAATTTTCTCCAAATTTTTATAATTTCCTCTTTAGAAGGTTTCTTTGTCTTATTCGCGAACTCAATGTTCACACAAACTGTGTGTCCGTCAATTACAGGAACCCTGTTGCAGTGAGCTGAAATATTAATTGAAGGATCGAGAGTTAATTTCCCTGCCGAAACTTTTCCCAAAATTTTTGAGGGCTCAGTTTCGCACTTCTCTTCCTCTCCTCCAATGTAAGGAACAACATTATCAATCAAATCAAGAGAGGGAACCCCGGGGTAACCTGCTCCCGAAGAGGCTTGCATAGTAGTTAGAACCATTGTTTTAATTTTGTGGCCAGCGTTCTCAAGCGCAGCAATTAATGAAATGTAACTTTGCGTGGTACAATTAGATTTTACTACAATAAATCCTTTCTTCCATCCTCGAGTTTTTCTTTGAGCGTCAATCATTGAGAGGTGAGCGTGGTTAATTTCAGGGATTATCATCGGAACATCCATAGTATTTCTGTGCGCTGAACAATTTGAAACAACAGCGATATCGTTTTTCGCGTATTCCTCTTCAAGAGCGGCTGTTGCGGTTTTGTCAAGTTCTAACGCGGAGAAAACAAAATCGCATTTTCCAACAGCCTTTGAAACAAAGTTAGCATCCTCAACCATCAAATTAGCAACACTTGCTGGTATTGGGGTAATCATATTCCATCTTCCTTTCACCGCATCAACGTATTTCTTTCCTGCAGAGTTTGGAGAAGCTGCGACGTAGGTTACTTCAAACCAAGGGTGATTCTCAAGAAGCCTAATGTATTGTTGTCCTACCATTCCGGTAGCACCTAATACTCCAACTCTTAGTTTGTTCACATCAATTCCCCCAAAAAATAATTTTTAGTTTTACTTTGACTTTTACTCAAAAAATTCCGCGTGAACAGAATTTATTGCGTTATCCAAATCTCCTTTCTTTACCACAAAAGAAATGTTAATTTCGCTTGCCCCTTGGGTAATTAATTCAACACTAATTTTTCTTTTCCCTAGCGCGCTAAATAGTCTTCCCGCAATTCCGGGAGTTCCTTTTATTCCTTCACCAATTACTCCAATAAGGGATAATTCTTTTTCACAATTCACGTTACATTCGCAAATATCTTTCAAAGCTTTAAGTGAATCAAGCGCAATTTCGCTATTTTTTGATTCAATGCTGAAAGAAATCGCTGTTTCGCTTGTTGCGATTAAATCAACCGCAATGTCTTTTTCTGAAAGCAAGGAAAAAATATTTGAAGCAAATCCTGGATTATTCACCATAGCGCTGCTTTTCACGGTGATTATTGCAATATCTTTTGTAGCAGCAATTGATTTTATGATTTCATCGGATTTGTGCTTTATTGGACCGACAATAGTTCCTTTAACTTCTGGAGCGAAAATGTTTTTTATTTCAGCAAATAATCCTTTTTCCCTTAAAGGAGAAACTGTTTTTGGATGAAGAATTTTTGACCCTAAATATCCAAGCTCTTCTGCTTCGTCATAATTTAAGAAATCAATTTGTTTAGCACTTTTCACTACTTTTGGGTCCGCGGTCATGAATCCTGAAACATCTTTCCAAATCTCAAGGTGCGCCTCAAAAATATTGGAAATGAATCCGGCACTATAATCAGTTCCTCCGCGCCCAAATGTTTTAACATCGCCCGATTCATCAACCCCATAATATCCAGGCAATAAAATAACTTTTTTAGAAAGAAGGGGCGCAACTTTTTGATTCAAATTCTTTTCAGTTTGGTCGAGCACAACCACCGCGTTCTCAAATTGACCTTTGCAGGCTATTCCCGCTTCTTCAGCATCAACAAACTCAGAATCAATCTTATTGTCAAGCAAAAATGCTTCAAGAACTATTGGACTTAACCTTTCCCCAAAACTCTGAATAAGGTCCTTGCTTCTTGGACTTATTTCTTTCAAATAAGCTATCCCATAAAGGAACTTTTCAAGCAAAGAGATCTTATCATCCAAGGCGAACTCCGCATTTGCCCTAATTTTCTTGTCAGAAATATGAACCAAGTAGTCCTTGTGCATTTTTTTTAGCGAAATAATAATTGTTTCAACATGTTCATGATCGTTTCTGCATTTGTTCATGCTTTCAATTAAAAAATCAGTTACCCCGTAAAGCGCAGAAATTACAATTATTTGCTGGTGGCCGGTTTTTTTCTTATCAGAGACAATCTTCACTACCCTATCAAAGGAGCTTTTGTCTCTTAGAATACCCCCGCCAATCTTTAGAACCACGGTATTTTGCATACAGAAAAGTCACACAATTGTATTTAAAAAACGCATGAATTAGTACGAAAAGCGTAATCACTTACAATTAGAAATTATTGATTTTGCGGTTTTTAATCCGCCTAGGGTGGCCTCCCCAATCGTTTTTGCCCCAGTAACACAATCCCCGCAAGCATAAACCCCTTCAAGCGAGGTTGAATAATTTGAATCTATTAGAATAATTTTTCCATTTGTTTTAACCCCTTCCTCCTCAAGCCACAAAAAGTCCTGCTGTTGCCCTATTGCTGAAATAATTTTGTCAAATTCTCGCTCACTCATTTTCCCAGTTTCAACTGGTCGCTTTCTTCCGCTCGCATCCTCTTCTCCAAGCACAAGCTCGTTGCAAATTAGTTTTGATTTTTTGTTTTTTTCACAAACAAATTTCGAGGGGGATTTTAGGAATTCAAAAACAATTCCATCTTTTTTTGTTCCCTCAATTTCGCTCTTCAACGCAGGCATTTCGTTCTCAGTTCGCCTATATAGGATTGTAACTTCCCCGCCCATGCGCTTTGCAACTCTTGCAGCGTCCATCGCAGAGTTTCCTCCCCCTATCACAGCAACAGTTTCCCCTTTAGAAATCAACTTTTTATGCGCAAGCTTTGATTTTGACAAAAAGTCAAGCGCATCAATCACTCCTTTTTCTCCCTCTCCATCAAATCCTGCTTTTGATCCTGCCCCAGCGCCAATTGCAATAACAACAACATCAAACTCGCCTCCAAACTTTAAAAGAAGTTTTTTTATTGAGAGAATCTTTTTCTTTTTAAATAAAACCCCCTTGTTCTCCAGTGCTTGGACTCTTTCTTTTGCATTACTTAAAGGAATTCTAAATTCAGGAATACCATAAGCGAGCATCCCGCCAAACTCTTTAAGTTCATCAAAAACAGTTACACTAAATCCGGCCTGATTGAGCTGCTCCGCACAAGTGAGCCCCGCTGGTCCCGAACCGATAATTGCAGCTTTTTTCATTAAAGAAATGAGTAAAGAAAGTGTTTTAATTTACTGCTGGAACCAAAACTAAGCAATCCAAACTTTTAAAAAGCTCGTTCAACCCTAAATCATTATTGGTCATCATTGACCCTGTAGCCCAGTGGATAGGGCGACTGCCTTCTACCTGCTTGTCCCAAAGTGGGACACTTTCGCAGGATGTTAGCAGTAGGTCGAGGGTTCGATTCCCTCCAGGGTCGCTTTGCGATTATTAAACGCCTAAGACTCGTTTTGAAAAGGTTTTTATTGAGTATTATGCTCTTTGGTTACGTATGGGTTTATTTGATTTGATGTCAGATAAAGATGTTAAGCGTTCAAGGCTAAAAGCAAACAAAGATAGGGGAAGGTTTGCTGAAGGCTGGTTTGAGATGACTTCTTTTGCAAGAGGAACTAAAGTAAAAAGAAAACCACATGGACAGGATTATATCGAATATAACTCTGATGTTTTAGGAAACACGAGAGGTAAAGGAACTCATGTAGAAATAAAAACCGGCAGAGCAAAATTGTCCAAGCTTCAAAAGAAAACACAGAAAAAACACAAAGGTAATTATAAAGTTTTGCGGACAAATGATTTTTGGTGAAAATATTAATGGATATAAAAAAATTATTAATTATTGTATTATTTTCTTGGATTCTTTTATTTCTATTTGGTTGTATATCTTCAATTCCTCAAACAAAAACTGATTGCAATACGGATTGGAATTGTTTTTATGAAAAGCTGACTTATTGTGAACCAGCGACAGTAACAACTACAGAGCAAAAAGAAATAATTTTTAGACGCTCATATCCTTGGCCAGTTCAATCTATCGGTTTCTATCCCAAAGGTACGTTGATAGAAATACTTCCTAAAGGAGATACCATTACAAAATTAGAGGCGGGATATGAATGTAAAGTAAAAGTATCTAAAGTGAATATTAGTGGTGTTGAACGAGGAGAAAGTATTTGCTATTATGGGACATGTCAACCAAATCAAGAATTTAAATGCCAGATAGAACCACTGTTTGCTTATGCGGAGTGTAATGAATTAAGGTAAGTTTATTTTTATGGAAGAAATCGCACAGGCCTCGATTTGGGTTTTAATTGCATTTGTAGTAGTGGTTATTGCTGTGGGCTTGGCTATTTTGTTTCTAGCTGATTTCACCCGAACTACTGCAAAAAGTTATTCTGCTGATGCGAATAGGTAGTATTTGTATCGTTTTATGCCCATTCTTCAACCGATAACAACCTTTTTATTTCACAATAACCTAATTTTGGCATGAACAAGAAAACCACTTCAGCAGGAATAATTATTATTGCGGCAATAATGATTTGCATAATTCCTTTCATTCCCCAATCTCTTGTTGATGAGTACGGGTGGCCACTGCTTTTGTCCCCGATAGGGATTGTTCTAATTGCTTTAATTGTTGGGTTTGTTTTTGTTAACAAAAAAACTAAAGTGGATGAGTTGGGGGAAAAACGCCAAGGAGCGCTTATTGAACTTAAAGAGGCTGAAAAGCAATTCCTCCAGCACAAAATTAATCAACCAACTTTTGACTCTATTTCAAAAGAAAAAAATGCGGAGCTAATACGGCTCGAGGCAGAGATTGATACGCTCAAAAATGCGGATTTGACAAAAAAAGAAACAAAGGATGTGAGTCATCTTAGCTCGGACAAGAAAAAAATACTAAAAGGACTTCTCGATCAGAGACAAACCAAGGTCCATGAATTAAAACTCTCTGAACAGAGTTACTTAAAGAGAAAGATTGATGAGGACACTTATCAAAAGATTTCTTCAGATATTAAACGAGAAATAATTTCGATAGAGTCCCAAATGAGGGCAATACAGGAGAATGAAGAAATCGCTGCGCTTAAACAAAAATTAAAAGAGGGGGCAAGAGAAATAGCTAAGCAAAAGAAAACCTCGGGGGAAAGGCAAAAAATAAATAAAGAGGAAGAACTTGAGGAAGATATTTTTGATCAAGCAAAAGAAAAGGCGTAATGATTTAACCTAATCTCTTTTTTCAGTTACTTTACTAAAAAAAGTTTTAACTTCAATTAGTTTCTTTGAATCAAACTCGAACATGCTCGTGAAAGCCGTGCTTTCAATCGGTTTTATTGCTTTCATTGACAATAAGCTTTGCATTTTTTTTAGTCCAAAACCGGGCAATATTCCGCAAACAAACAAAGCGAAAACTGGTTTCTTCTGAGCGGGAGATTGCTTAGGCAATGCTCGAATAAAATAATTTACAAGGGGCGCGGAGGTGAGTGAACCAACCACCGGCGAACCTATAAATACAAAATCAAACTCCTTAAGTGATTTAATATTTTGTTTAAGCTCAAGATCTTTCTCTTGTTTGAATTGTGCTTTAAGTTTTAGTAGCTTTTTGGATTGGAGCGAAAGAACTTTAACAGAAAAATTATTTTCTGATGCTATTTTTGAAAGCTCAAGAGCAACTTTGTCCTCGTTTGTTTGCTTTCCTTTTTCAGCAGTTGAATAATACACCAGTAGCGCTCTCTTCAAAAAAACACCTTTCTTTAGTTTATTGAAACTAAAGTTATTTCAAAAATCAATTTTTTTCCAGCCAGTTCGTGGTTGAAATCAATAATAGCGTTTTTCTCATTCTTTTGAGTAACTCTTCCAGTAAGGCCGGCATTAGAGCCAACGTTCATCCCAATTTGCAATTTTGAAAACTCCGGAAACATGCCAGAATCAACACTAATTATTTTCCTTGTGTCAGCTAATCCGTAAGCGTCTTGAGGATTTAGTGTAACTGTTTTTGTTTCGCCTACTTTCATTCCCACAACTGCTGAGTCAAATCCTTTAATCATTTGTCCCGCGCCCACTTCAAACTCAAGCGGCTCTCTCCCAATACTAGTATCAAAAACTTTCCCCTCTTCAAGTTTACCAGTATAATTTACAGAAATATGATCCCCCAATTTTACTGCCCGCGAATTATTTGCAACCATTAAATCACCCTTTAATTAATTATTAATTCCTAGTTAATTGAAACTAAAGTTATTTCAAAAGTTAAAGTTTTTCCTGCAAGTTCAGGATTAAAGTCAATCACTGCGTTCGTGTCAGTTTTGGAAATAATTATTCCTTTCAAACCATTACTTGCATAAACGTAAACTCCTACAGAAAGCAAAGAAAAGTTCTCAAAAGCGTTCTTGTCAAATGCTCTCACTAATTGAATATCATACTCTCCATACGCTTCCGCTGGAGGGAGTTCAACTGTTTTTGTTTCGCCTACTTTCATTCCCACAACTGCTGAGTCAAATCCTTTAATCATTTGTCCCGCGCCCACTTCAAACTCAAGCGGCTCTCTCCCAATACTAGTATCAAAAACTGTTCCGTCAGTTAATCGCCCAGTGTAATCAACTTTAATAGTATCCCCTTTTTTTACTTTCTTAAAATCTTCAAGGTTATTGTAAACCGAGGAAGGTTTGTTGGAATCAGGTTTGTTAGCATCAAGTGTCATTAATCCGCTCCCTGTTGTATTAGTTGCTGGTTGTTGTGTGCAACCCGCAAAAAGGATTGCAAAGAGTAACAATAATGCAATTATTTTACTTAAATTTGTTAAAGTCATTTTTTCACCAGTAATAAATAAAGAGGAGTAACAATTTAAAAACAAAACAAGGGGCAAAAAATTTTATAAAATTAGATAAAAACTTTCGCAGAATCAGGGTTTTAGCGCAGTAAAATGAAGGTACTGGTCGTCCTCTTTTATTTGCTTAATCTCAGCAAATCCGAGCTCGCTTAGAAGGATTGAGAGGGTTTCCTCATCATACCCAAAGTAGTGGTGGTCCTCGGGGTAATTCTCAAACCCGTAAATCTTGTTTAAGGCCCAATTCTTCTTCTGTCCTTTTTCTTCAACAAAGAGTTTGCAAAAGTAAGCAATATTTGGAACAATAATTTCAATTAACCCTTTCTTTTTTAACACTCGATTCATTTCCTTAAGTGATAGAATTGCATCTTTTCTAGGCAAATGCTCAAGGAAAAATCTTGAATAAACTTCATCAAATTCTTCATTCTTGAATGGAAGTTTTCTAGCATCCCCAACCACGTCAGCATTAACGTCAGACCTAATATCAAAATGAACATAACCCTCTTTTGGTTTTGGTCCTGAACCTATCTCAAGTTTTTTAATTTTCTCATTCATAAAAAGTACCTTAACATAATTAAAAAATTTTTTATTTTGTTAAATTTAGTAACCTAAACTCTCTACTTTGAGTTGCTTTTGCCCTTCTTGCTCTAATAAGAGCGGCGCCCCGTGTTCTTGCTTCCAAATATTTGTTAACCCTTCTAATTTCGCCTGTTTGTTTAAGATAAGCATTTACTCGAGAACTCACTAAGTAACCAGTTTCTACCCCAAACGCGGGCCTCATTGCAACAAATTCTGCAGGGGCTAAATAGAATTTTTTAATCTTTTTATTAAGCACCTCTTCAAGTCCAAAACCCTGTCTAAGAAGATACTTCCAGCTCTTATTTCCCGCAAGTATTGGTTTTGTTGCTGAGAGTCTTATTGCCCTTTCCCCGCTGTATTCACTCACCATAGCAAAGTTATCTCTGCCCCCTTTTTCTTGCGGCTCATAAAATTTTGCAATTGACATATCAACGTGCGCTTTTTCAAGCGGTTTTACTAACTCCATTATTTGCCTTGGACTAAACGCCCTAAGGTCAGCATCAATTGTTACAAGAGCAACATCACGCGGGTTAAGCCCTTCTTTTTTTGCAACCCCAAAAGCCCACTCCACGCCTTTAGTAAAAACGCTTCCCTTGCCCGGAGTTTGAACCTGAATAATTTTCCCAAGGGCCCCTTTTTGTTCAGCAATCTTTGCCGTGCCGTCATGGCTCATATTATCCAGTACCACAAAATCCATGTTGGGAAGAAATTTTTTTGCCCTAACAAGCGAACGAATAACTGGCCCAATATATTCCGCCTCGTTGTAAGCCGGAACCATCACAAGTATTCTTTGCATAAGAAATATTTTGCTAGAAAGAGGTTTTATTGTTTTGCTTTATGCACAAGTATATAAAGTTGTTAATCTAAAGTAATTAAGTGATTTTGTGTTTGGTTTTGACTGGCTGGATTTTGTTGGAGTAATGATTGCTCAATGGTTGATTGTTTTTGTTATTAACATTATTCCTGCGCTAATGCCCCCCACTTGGGCGGTGCTTTCTTTCTTTTACATTACTTATCCCCAAAACATTTGGATCTTAATTATAGTTGGAGTAACTGCTTCCACTTGCGGTCGCTTTGCTCTCGCAAAACTCGCAGGGTATATTACTGGAAAGTTTGCGAGTAAAGAGAAAAGGTCAGAATTTGAGGGAATTAAGGAAAAACTTTCCGGAAAACCATTACAGAAATTTGTCTTCACTCTAATCTATGCGCTAAGCCCTCTTCCCTCAAACGCTTTATTTATTGCTTTTGGTGCCACAAAAACTAAACTAGCTCCAGTGCTTGCTGGTTTCTTTGTAGGCAGGGTAATTAGTTACTTATTTTTGGTTTTCACCGCTCAAAAAGTTTTCTCTTCGCTGGAATCAACAATGCAGGGTAACGCTTCGCTTTGGACTATAATGATTGAAGTGATTGGAGTAATCGCAATAATCGGTTTCTTTGTGATTGATTGGAACAAAATAATTCTTTTAGGGGCATCAAATAACGAGTCATGCAAAAAAGAAGCAACTAAAAAAACAAAAAGCGAAGCCAAGAAACAGCAAAAAAGGAAGAAAAACTAATTCTGCAACTATTTAAAAACAAATTACCCCAGATACTTAAGTAGTATAACCTAAGAAGGAGGGGAATTTAATGGGGATAGCAGAATTGCTTTTTGCAGTAATAATCGGATTCTTTCCACTACTCTTAATCATCATTCTTTTTTTGATGATCGCGGGAATTAGAATAATTAATCAGTGGGAGACCGGAGTAAGGTTTAGACTTGGAAGGTATAAGGACACTTTACAGCCAGGACTAAGGATAATAATTCCAATTATTGATGGAATTAGAAAAATTGATATGAGGATAGTTACTATTGATATCCCAAGACAGCAAGTAATTACTAAGGATAACGTTCCTGTGGCAATTAACGGGGTTGTTTATTTCAAAGTTGTTGATGCACAAACCGCGGTAATTAAGATTCAGGATTTTGAGTACGCTGTTTCTCAGTACGCACAAACTGCGCTAAGGGATGTTGCGGGAAGCATGTCACTTGACCAAGTGCTCTCCGAGAGAGAAAGCATTGGTAAGGACATTGAACAAATAGTTGAGAAAGCTTGCCAAAATTGGGGGCTTGAAATAACCGAAATCAAGTTGCAGGATATTGATATGCCTGAGGACTTGAAGAGAATAATGTCAAGACAGGCAAGCTCTGAGAGAGAAAAAAGAGCAACTATCATCAAGTCTGAAGGGGACGCGATGGCTGCAACAAACCTTGCAAAAGCCGCTCAAATAATGGCTAAAACAAACGGGGCAATGCAACTAAGAACCTTGCAAACAATTGATGGTTTAGGGCCTTCTCCAAGCAACACGGTAATACTAGCAGTACCTGTGGATATTTTGGAGCTAGCAAAAACTCTCAATAACAAAATTGGAAAAAAGAAATAAAAAATTTACTAATAGGTTGTGGGCTAATGCTCACAATCTTTTACTTTTTTTAAAGCAAACTCAAAACGTAATAATTAACTTTATAATAACTAAAAACCTACTCTGAGTGGTGGTTTGATGGCAAAAAAGTATTGGAAATGCACTATTTGTGGGGACATGCATTACGGAGAAAAAGCTCCAGCAATTTGCCCCACCTGTGGACAACCAAAAGAAAAAGCGATAGAAATTAAGAAAGAGGAATTTGTTAAACTCTTGAAGTGAAATGTATGGTTAAATTTTCAAAAAAAGAAATTGAAATGTTTGAGCTCGTGCGAACGAAAACGAGAAAGGAAGCTAAGGATTTAGAAAAACATTTCTTTGATAAAAAAATAAGGGTGCTGGGGGTGAGCGGGAGCGCAAGAAGCATTAATGACATGAGCAAGGAAAACTCCACAAGCGAGTGGCTTCTTACTAATTGTCTTTCTCAGGCAAAAAAACTAGGCGCGGAAACTGAAATGATTTCACTACG
>Ga0247841_10007856_pt1 | contig 15629 bp, 12 predicted proteins | sample LaCruzMarch2015__2_FD_192410 | JGI IMG/M metagenome (GOLD analysis project Ga0247841, IMG submission 192410) | Freshwater microbial communities from meromictic Lake La Cruz, Castile-La Mancha, Spain - LaCruzMarch2015_18m | ecosystem: Environmental > Aquatic > Freshwater > Lake | place: Spain...
CTAAGTTCTGCGTATAGGTTTCTCTACTTCTTCGAGTATCCAAGTTTTTCAAGTACATCATCGCTTTTATCGTACTTGGGATCTGTAAAAAGGATGCTGGCTCCGCCCCCGGCTGTATCGAAGATAATAGCATAGTTACCTTCGGTGGCAATTTCCTTTACTGCATTAAAAATGTCATCCTGAATTGGTTTTACAAGTTCCTGTCGTTTCTTGTATAATTCTCCGTCTTTACCGAAATACTTTTTCTGTAGTTCCTTAGCTTCTTTTTCTTTTTTAATGATATCGTCTTCCCGTTTCTTTTTCATCTCATCAGTGAGAAGCACCTTTTCTGACTGGAAGTCCTTGTACATCTTATCAACTTCGGTAAATACCGCCTCGACTTCTTTCTGCCAGTCAACAGATAACTGGTCTAACTGGTCCTGGGCCGATTCGTAGGTGGGGATGTTGTTCAGGATATATTCAGTATCTACATATGCGAATTTCTGTGCAAAACTGAAACCTGAAAACATGAATATAGCCAATAGGCTGAATAATAACTTTTTCATATTAATACATTTTTTAACTATTATATTTTCTTAAAACTGCTGTCCGATAACAAAATGGAACTGTCCTTTATTTGCACCGGGGCTGCCGGTGATTTCATCGAATCCATAACCCCAGTCGACCCCTAACATCCCAAACATGGGCAGGAATATTCTCACTCCGATACCTGCTGCTCGTTTTATTCCGAAAGGATTAAAGTCGCGGTAATCATACCATGCATTTCCGCCTTCCAAAAATGCAAGGCCATATAGAGTTGCCGAAGGGTTCAGTGAAATTGGATAACGTAATTCCATGGTTAACTTATTATAGATATTAGCACCCTTTTCGGGAGTAAGTGAGCCATTCTCATAACCCCTTAACCCTATTGTTTCGCGCCCATAAAGATTGTAACCTGACAGCCCGTCTCCACCAAGGTTATAACCTTCGAACGGTGAGCGTGCATCCTTGTTAAAATAACCTAAAAATCCGAAATTTGCTTTTGTATTCAGTACAAGATCACCGGCCAGCCTTGTAAACCATGAAGCGGTAAATGCCCATTTATGATATTCAATCCACCTGTATTTTTCCTGGTCCGACAGATCGGAGTAATCCTTGCCATTGATCAGTGAGTATGGAGGGGTTATTTGCAGGGACAAAGAAAATAATGATCCTGTACGGGGATAGATTGGCTGGTCGACCGAATTACGGCTGAGACGGGTAAGAAGGCTGAAATTGTTGGAATACCCGTTTTCAAAAAGGAATGAAGTCCAATCGTTGAGGTTATAACGCTGGAAACTCAGTTCATGTTCAAGAATAAAAAAATCGTCGGGGACCTGGAGCCTTCTTCCAAGCCCCAGCGATACCCCCGTAATATAAATTGATTTTCGCCCGTCTTCTCCTTTGCTAATTCCATTTGTCTGGATAGTGTGAAAAACTGAAAATGACAAAGAATTAGGTTTCCTTCCTCCAAGCCATGGTTCAACAAATGAAAAATTATAGGATTGATAGTAAATACCATTTGACTGGGCGCGTACGCTTAATCTTTGTCCATCACCTGAAGGAAGTGGTCGCCATGCTCCTTTTTTTAAAAAATTACGCGTCGAAAAGTTATTAAAAACAAGACCTAATGTTCCCACTATCATGTTTGCCCCCCACCCACCAGAAATTTCTATCTGGTCAGATGGTTTTTCTTCAACAGTATATTCAATATCAACCGTTCCTTCATATGGGTTGGGAACCGGATTCACCCCGATTTTTTCGGGATCGAAATAGCCAAGAGTGGCTAGTTCCCTGTGGGTACGTATTATGTCGGAGCGGTTATAAAGCTGACCTGGTTTTGTTCTTATCTCACGCCTGATTACATGTTCATTGGTCTTTGAATTACCTTTTATAATAATATCGTTTATCCTGGCCTGTTTACCTTCATACACCTGCATTTCAAGATCAATGGAATCATTTTCGACCACTACCTCTATTGGTGTTATGGATGAAAACAGGTAACCATCATCCTGGTATACAGAAAATACACCGTTTTCGGAATACATCTTTTCATCGAGGACAGACTGGTCATATATATCTCCCTTTTTTATATTGAGGGTATTGCTCAGTTGTTGAGATGTGTATTTCGTGTTGCCTGCCCAGGTAATATTCCTGAAATAGTACTTTTCTCCTTCTTCAAGGTTAATATGAATACTTAGCGTATTATCAGGATTTTTAATGACAGAATCGCTAACAATCCGTGCATCACGGAACCCTTTCTCATTGTACTTTGTAATGATATTCTGCTTGTCAGTCTTATATTCTTCATCAGTGAATTTTGAAGACCTGAAAATGTTATACCAGCGTTTTTGCCGGGTCTCCTTCATTGTTTTCCGCAGTTTACGGTCAGACATTACCTTGTTATGATCCAATAATGCAAAGGGATTAGGTATTAACTTCAGCTTTTTACCCCCTGCTTTTTTATCATTGCCTGAAAATGTGATTTCACTGATCTTTACCCGTTCCTTTTTATCAATATCAAAATAGAGAATTACATGGTTGGTAAGAGTAGTATCGTCTTCCTGCCTTGTTATCACTTCACAGTTCAGGTATCCTTTATTGATGAAGAAGTCTTTGATAGCATTTACAGAGTTACTGATGTTGTTATCTGTAACCTGGTTTCCTTTTACCAGTTTAATTTTTTCACGTATATCATCGGCTTCTGATTTTTTTACTCCTGAGAATGAAAACTTTGATAAACGCGGACGCTCCTGTAATGTTAGCTCCAGAAAGATCCTGTTATCAATGATTTTTGTTGCCGAAATCCTGATATCTGAAAATAATCCCTGTTTCCATAGTTTTTCAATGGCTTTGGTGATCTGTTCTCCGGGGACCATAACCTTATCACCGATATTTAATCCGGTAAGCTGAACAAGTACCTCCTTATCAAGATATTTTATGCCTTCAACAGTAATACCCCCAATTTCATATTCCCTTGGTGTTGCATAACGGATATTCTCAAGGTCAGGGTTAAGTTGAATCTGGCTATGAACCTCAAGTGCCACTACAACAGAGAAAAATATTATAAGAAGTTTTATTTTCATCAGGATTTTCTGTTTTTAAGTTGTTCACTCGTTTTTCCAAAACGTCTTTCACGGTTTTGGTAATTAATTATTGCCTGATAAAAATCTTCCTTTCCAAAATCGGGCCAAAATTTTTCAGTAAAGTAAAGTTCACAATATGCTATTTGCCACAGAAGAAAATTACTGACACGAAATTCTCCGCTGGTTCTTATAAGTAGTTCAGGATCAGGAATATTAGCGGTGGTCAGGTTTTGTTGAAAAAGATTTTCAGAAACCTGGTCAGCCGAAATTTCTTTATTTTCGATTTGTTTTACTATTTTCTGAACGGCATTCAGGATTTCCCACCTCGAACTGTAGCTTATTGCCAGAACTAATGACAAACCATTATTTTCAGAAGTTTTGGTTATAGCAGCATTTAGTTTTTTAAATACGTCTCCGGGCAGGTCATTGATATCACCTATTGCGAGTAACCTCACATTATTTTTCATTAATGTTTTAGTTTCTTTGCTTATTGTGTTGATAAGCAATGACATGAGTGCGCTGACTTCACTTTTTGAACGGTGCCAGTTCTCTTTCGAAAAGGTATAAAGGGTAAGATATTCTACCTGCAGTTCAGCAGCAGCCTCAACAACCCGTCGTACAGATTCTGCTCCGGCTTTGTGTCCGAAAATCCTGGCTTTACCACGCTCTTTAGCCCATCTGCCATTGCCATCCATAATTACTGCAATGTGACGGGGGAGTTTGTCCCTGAAAATCTCTTCCTTTAACGACATCGTATCATTCTTTAAAACTGTTATCGTCGTATGCAGGACAGCGGGTACGGTTGTAAAACATTTTATAGGTTATAAAAATGCCTCCGAAAGCATACAGGTCACTACGGTTAGGCAACGAGCGCTGACGATATGGTTCGAGGTTGTCGCTGCTAATATAAGGATCGGTTAATGGATCTTTATCGGGCTTACCCAGTCCGTCAATTTCGTCAGTTGAGGTTTTACGCAGTACCAGTTCGGCACCTGCACTCATGCGTTTTGTCAGGTTTACCTTTATACCAACTCCGAAAGGGAAGGCAAAGTGCTTGTTAACTTTTGCATTATCGGTAAAGAAATATGATAGTCCTGAAGTAACATAGGTGGTAAAATTGTAGGACGAACTGGTGGTGATGTAAGGAAGGAAGTTAAATTCCAACTGAAGGGTAACATCGGTAATTGAAGATACAAACTGGTGATCGCGTAATCTGTTAAACGAGTAAGAGGATAAATTATCGTAACCCTGCACTTTTCCGTTAAAAATACTGCCTCTCAAAGAGTAACGGAGGTTAAAGGAATGACGGTATATGACACCATAAGAATATACAGGACTTTTAAATTGTGTTAAAGTATTTACTTCTCCCAGGTAATAACAATAACCGGTAAATACACCGACATCGCCCTTGCGTTGAGCAACAGCGGAAGACAAAGTCAGAGCAAGTAATAACACAATCAGAATATTCTTAACCGGCATGCCAGGAATAATTATTTAAACGAATATGAGAATTTCAGTTACGTTTATCGATACCCCACATTAGTTTATTACGTAAAGTACTGTAAAAACTATGATTTTCGAGTTTTAGTATTTTTATAGTAAAATCTGCCCTTGAAATCTTTAGTTCCAGTGACGAATCGAATAATTTTAACCGGAAATCAAGAGAAGCTTTAAACATTAAACTGCGTCCTTCCACTTTTAATGTGAGGATATTATTGTCAGGAACAACTAAAGGACGAACCGTAAGATTATGAGGTGCGATAGGAGTAATAATAAAATTCGATGAATCAGGTACAACAATCGGCCCGCCTGAGCTAAGCGAATATGCTGTAGAACCTGTTGGTGTGGCAATAATCAGCCCATCGGCCCAGTACGAATTCAGGTATTCATCATTTATCCAGGCATGAACAATTATCATCGAAGAAGTTTCGAGTTTCTGAACAGTCAACTCATTGAGTGCAAAATTATTTTCACCAAACAGGTTGTTTGATGTATCAAGCTTAAGCAGTGTCCTTCTTTCGAAATAATATTTCCCGTTTAATATTGCCTTGATTGCCTCTGACACCTGTCCCTGTGAAATATCTGCAAGAAATCCCATTCTCCCGCTGTTTATGCCAACTATCGGGATATTCTTGTCTTTGACGTAAGTGACAGCTTCCAGGAATGTGCCATCACCACCAATACTGAACAAAAAATCAACATCAGAACTTAATTCTTCTTCTTTATAGAATAATTCTGAAGCCTTAAGATTAATCTTTAATTCATTCCCGATGAACTGGTAAAAAGGAGCAAATACAATGATATCAATGCTTTCACCTGACAATTCCTTTACTAATTCGAAAAAACTGTTGTAAAATGCCTCGCTGAATTCCCTTCCGTATAATGCAACCTTCATTCCTTGATAAATTTAACGCAAAAATAAACAAAGTTTTTATTGTTACCCTTTCATGAGTTTTTCAATATCATCAGGATTGACCGGAATATGGCTCATAAGGTCTACTGGTTGATTATCCACAAGGATATCATTTTCTATACGAATGCCAATACCTTCATTTTTTATATACAGACCGGGTTCACAGGTAAGAACCATGCCTTTCTCAATGACAATTTGCCGATGTCCTACATCATGAACATCAAGCCCCATAAAATGCGAAGTGCCATGCATAAAATATTTAAAAAATAAAGGACTATCTTTATCCTGCTTATCAATATCTTCAGTTGTGAATAGTCCCAGGCCTGTCATTTCTGTTTCCATGAGTTTACATACTTTTTTATGCAATTCATCAATGGTTGTACCGGGAATCATAAGCTGCACTGCCTGCTGGAAAACACGAAGCACAGCCTCATAGCATTGCCGCTGCCGGGGAGTAAATTCCCCATTTACGGGAATTGTCCGGGAGCAGTCGGCTGCATAATTTCCATATTCAGCTCCAAAATCAATCAGTACCAGGTCGCCGTCGTTCATGATTTTATCGTTTGATTCATAATGCAAAGTACAAGCGTTGATTCCTGATGCCACGATCGGGAGAAAAGAATGACCCCCGGCCGCGTTGCGGATATATTCATGAGTAATTTCGGCTTCAATCTCAAATTCTTTCAGTCCGGGACGGGTAAAATTTAAAATCCTGTTAAAAGCCAGTCCGGTTATGTCACAGGCTTTTTTAATCATGGCCATTTCTTCAGGCTCTTTTATTAATCTCATACCGGTAATATGTGGTGCCAAACGTTCGAAACGGTGAAGGGGATATTTCTGTAAAAGCTGATGTGCAAAACGCAAACTACGGTATGGTACTTCAGTTAAAAATCTCAGGTTCTCATTGAGACTCACATAAATATTTCCAGCTCTGAGTGCCAGGTCATGGAATATACTGTCAAATTCATCCAGGTATTTGACCGTTCTTACTCCTGATACAGAAGTAACCTCGTCCTTCGTGAGTTTGTGTCCTTCCCATATTTCCATGTTAACATCAGGCCTGATAGTAAAAACTATTTCCCTGTTTGCTTCAACCGGATGTTCGGGATACATGCAAAGTATACATTTTTCCTGTTCCAGACCTGTTAAATAAAACAAATCGGCATTCTGGCGGAAGGGAAAGTGCTGGTCGCCGCTACGTGGCATCTGATCATTTGAAGTCACTACCGCGACAGAATTTTCCTTTAATTTTTTAATAAGTTTTTCACGGTTATTTATGAAAAAGATACTGGGGATGTTAGAATATCTCATAATTAAGAATAAATTTAAATAAATATTTAATGCTTATCAACATGATAGTGAAAAAAAGAAAGCTATACTTTTGAACACGCAAAACAACAAAAGTACTCGGGAATAGCAAAATAATTTAACAGCACGAATTATGAGTAATGTTTTTACTGCCTCTATAGGTAAAAAATTAATAATGAGTATTTCAGGGTTGTTCCTGGTAGTTTTCTTATTGGTGCATCTATGTGTTAACTCCCTGTTACTTGCAGGTGATGGCAGATTATTTAACCTGGCTGCACACTTTATGGCAACCAACCCTGTAATAAGAATCATTGAACCATTGCTGGCATTAGGATTGATAATTCATATCCTTTATGCTTCCACACTGACCCTGATGAATCAAAAAGCAAGGCCGGTGAAGTACAAGATGGTAAATCAATCCGACAGCAGTACATGGGCATCACGTAATATGTATATTCTTGGCGCCACGGTTTTAATTTTTCTGTTGATTCACATTATAAATTTTTACTGGAAACTGAAATTTGGCGAAGTGGCCACCATTAATTATGGTAATGGCGAGATAGATGATACATACAGTCTTGTAACATCCTTATTCACCAACTGGTGGTGGTTCGATCTTATTTATATTACAGGGGCAGTTCTTCTTGGATTACATCTTACTCATGCATTCTGGTCGGCTTTTCAAACGCTGGGATGGAGTAACGACATCTGGAGGAAACGGCTTGATGTAACAGGAATAATTTATTCCTATATCATTGCAATCGGCTTTTCAGTGATTCCACTTTATTTTTTATTTTCCTGACAATTGAATTAATTACAATATGAGCATAATAAATTCAAAAATACCGGCCGGGCCATTAGAGGAGAAATGGTCACGGCATAAGGCAGCAATTAATGTTGTAAGCCCGGCGAACAAGATGAAGCTTGAAATTATTGTTGTCGGTTCCGGTCTTGCCGGTGCCTCTGCATCTGCGAGCCTGGGAGAACTCGGGTACAAGGTGAAATGTTTTTGCATTCAGGATAGTCCCCGGCGTGCACACAGTATTTCCGCACAGGGTGGGATAAACGCCGCTAAAAATTACCGGAATGATAACGACAGTGTTTACCGCCTGTTCTATGATACTATTAAAGGTGGTGATTATCGTTCTCGTGAAGCTAATGTATACCGCCTGGCAGAGGTGAGTGGTGCCATAATCGATCAATGCGTTGCACAGGGAGTGCCTTTTGCACGTGAATACGGAGGCCTGCTTGACAATCGTTCGTTTGGCGGTGTGCTTGTTTCGCGTACTTTTTTTGCACGGGGACAGACAGGACAACAATTGCTTCTTGGCGCCTATGGTGCTTTGAACCGCCAGATTGCCGAAGGAACAGTGCAGATGTTCAACAGGAGGGAGATGGTTGATGTTGTGCTTGTCGACGGCAAAGCAAAGGGTATCATTACCCGTAACCTGATAACCGGTGAATTGGAAAAGTACGGAGCACATGCTGTTGTCCTTGCCACAGGTGGTTACAGCAACGTGTTCTTTCTTTCGACGAACGCCATGAATTCTAATGGCAGCGCAATATGGCAGGCATTTAAAAGAGGAGCATTATTTGCAAATCCATGTTTTACCCAGATACATCCGACATGTATCCCCGTCCATGGCGACCAGCAATCAAAGTTAACCCTTATGAGTGAAAGCCTCAGAAATGATGGCCGGATATGGGTGCCAAAACAAAAGGACGATTCCCGTAAACCAATCGATATACCTGAGGAGGAAAGAGATTATTATCTTGAAAGAAGGTATCCTGCATACGGAAACCTGGTACCAAGGGATGTTGCCTCGCGGGCGGCAAAAGAAAGATGTGATGCCGGATATGGAGTTGGCAATACAAAAATGGCTGTTTATCTCGACTTCAAAGACGCGATAAAACGTCTTGGTAAAAACGTTATTGAAGAACGTTATGGAAATCTTTTCCAGATGTATGAAAAAATCACCGACGAAAATCCTTATGAATCACCAATGCGTATTTACCCGGCCATACATTATACCATGGGAGGTTTATGGGTAGATTATAACCTGATGACCACCATTCCCGGATTATACGCGATTGGTGAGGCAAATTTCTCCGATCATGGAGGAAACCGGCTTGGGGCATCAGCTTTAATGCAGGGACTTGCTGACGGATATTTTATTCTGCCCTATACAATCGGAGACTATCTTGCAAAAGAAATACAGACACCTAAAACATCAATCAGCCATGAAGCCTTCGACCAGGCAGTTAACGAGGCCAGGGAGAATATGTCCCGCCTGTTAAATATGAATGGTCAAAAATCACCAGACCAGTTCCATAAACAACTTGGAAAAATCATGTGGGATAATGTAGGTATGGGAAGGAATGAAACAGGATTGAACCAGGCAATAACTTCCATAGTTGAACTGAAGAAAGAATTCTGGTCGGATCTGCGTATTGTTGGAACAAACGAAATGGTCAATCAGGAACTCGAGAAAGCAATACGTATTGCAGATTTTCTTGAAATGGGAGAGTTACTGGCAATGGATGCGCTTAACCGCAGGGAATCGTGTGGTGGTCATTTCCGTGTAGAATCATCTACCGAGGATGGCGAAGCCAAACGTGACGATGAGAAATTCGCTTATGTTGCTGCATGGGAATATATGGGCAAAGATGCTAAACCTGTACTGCACAAGGAAGAACTGGTTTTTGAAAATATTAAGCTTACACAAAGGAGTTATAAGTAATTCAATTATCAATAATCTGAAATTCAAAATTAAATATTTGTCTTTATGGATTTTACTTTAAAAATATGGTGTCAGGAAAATGCCAGATCAAAAGGAAAATTTGAAACTTTCCATGTACCCAATATTTCTCCTGATACTTCATTTCTTGAAATGTTAGATATTCTCAATGAACAATTAGTTAGTGAAAACAGGTTAACCATTGCTTTTGATCATGATTGCCGCGAGGGAATATGCGGCATGTGCAGTTTATTTATCAACGGCCGTCCTCATGGTCCTGACGATGATGTTACTACCTGCCAGCTTCACATGCGGAAGTTTAAAAATAACGATACTATTTATGTCGAACCCTGGAGATCGGCAGCATTCCCGGTAATAAAAGACCTTATGGTTGACCGTAGCGCGTTTGATAAAATTCTTCAGGCAGGAGGTTATATATCTGTCGGAACCGGCGGTATACCTGACGGAAATTCTATTCTTGTTCCAAAAGATGACGCCGAAAAGGCTATGGATGCCGCTGCATGTATTGGTTGCGGGGCGTGCGTGGCAACGTGCAAGAATGGTTCTGCAATGCTGTTCGTTTCTGCAAAAGTGTCACAGTTTGCGTTATTACCGCAGGGAAAAGTAGAAGCAACACGAAGGGTAAAAAATATGGTGTCGAAAATGGATGAGCTTGGATTTGGTAACTGTACTAATACCGCAGCCTGTGAAATAGAATGCCCGAAAAATATTTCCGTTTCGAATATTGCACGAATGAACAGGGAGTTCCTGTGTGCCAAGCTGCAGGATTAAATCACATAATTATAAGTAACACCATTGATTGTAATGGTCACCTGGTCGTCGCAGTCACCATTGCCAAAATCGACATTAATATCAGGTTTATTGGTACGGGTAATCAACAGTTCACCCGAAACAAAATGATGGCATCCAATCTCACGGCGAAGGTTATTTGTAATTAATACCTGGTATTCTTCACCGGAGGAACTTTCACCATTTGCACTACCTGATATAAGGTACACATCATCAGACCATACTGTGGTCCCTTCCCCTTCAATCCATGTGCGGGTGCGTGCCGATTGCCATGTTATGGTATCTCCGGTTTCTGCTTTTACAATTGAACCGTTTACCAATATTGAATACCAAAGGTTCCCGTCAATATTTGTGCCTTTATTTGTGACAGTTTTTGTCCCTAAAACCTTATTGTCATTGACAAAATAATCATCAAAACTTATATTGATTACCGTGCCTGAATCCCGATATGCTCCTGTGAAGGAAACAAGTATTTTACCACGTCTTTCTTTCTGGTCATTGCACAGGCAATTGGTCGTTCCAAAGTCAATAATAAGAAGATGAGGGTCCATTATGACATCGATAGTGACCGTTGCACAGGAACTTAAAATAATCCCGGCTGATTTAAAATTTTGTACTCCTGATAATGCTCCGTCTGTCATAGTGAGTGCATCGTCGTAACTGGATTCTGCAAGTGAATTGTCTTTTATCAAACCAAATTCGGCAAGTTCACTTTCAGTTTTATCTTTACGGCAACCCGTAAATACTGATAATAAAGTTATTACCATCAAAACAAAACAAAATAATCTTTTCATATTATTTAATTTTTAAATTCAACCACTAAAGTACAATTTTTTGACTTCAGAAAATCTGATTGAATTAATTTTATCTGAAAGATGTCATCAGATATCGGCTTATTGCTTTCAGTCAACAACGATTGGAGTCGGCCATCAACCTTGTTCAATATTCAGAACTCCTTTACTTTGTGATTATTTGCTTTTAAAGTCTTTGTGGCATTATTTATATTTATGAATTTTCTGAATGGTCACTGATTTAAAATTTCCATGTTCCTTGCCCTATGCTCCTTGAATAAACAATCGTAAATCCTTTTATCTTTGGCAAAAATTTAATTTTAACAACTAAACATGTTTTATATGAAAAGAAATATCCTGCTGTTATTGGTAACAGTATTTTTATTCTCTGTTTGTTCTTTAGGCCAGGAAAAAGCAGAGAAAAAAGATGAGGGCTATAAGTTCGAAATCATCAAACAATTAAAAGCAACACCTGTAAAGGATCAATACCGTTCAGGGACATGCTGGAGTTATTCGACTGTTTCGTTCCTCGAATCGGAACTTCTTCGCATGGGTAAAGGAGAATTCAATCTATCAGAAATGTTTATTGTAAGAAAAGCATACACTGAAAAAGCAGTTCAGTTTGTCAGAATGCATGGTAACACGAGCTTTGGTGCAGGGGGTGAAGCTCATGATGTACTTGATATTATTCGTAAATACGGGATAGTTCCTGAGGAGGTTTACACGGGTAATGTTATTGGTGAAGAGAATCCTGTTCATGGTGAAATGGATGCCGTTCTCAAAGCAATGCTTGATGAGGTAATAAAGAACAAGAACGGTATGCTGACACCGGTATGGATAGAAGCCTTTAATAAAACCATAGACGCTTATCTTGGTGCAGTGCCTGAAAAGTTTAGCTATAAAGGCAGGGAATATACCCCAAAATCATTTGCCCAGGAGCTGGGACTTAATCCCGACGACTATGTGGAAATTGGATCATTTACCCACCATCCTTTTTATTCAGGATTCGTTCTTGAAGTGCCTGACAACTGGGTGTGGGGGAAAATCAATAATGTGCCTGTTGATGAACTGATGGAAATTTTGGATAATTCATTAAATGAAGGTTATGCTGTTGCATGGGCCAGTGATGTGAGCGAGAAAGGGTTTTCGTACAAGAATGGAGTTGCAATCGTACCTGAAGAAGACATTTCAGGTATGAACGACCTGGAAAAAGCCAGGTGGACTGAACTTTCCGATAAGGAAAAGGAAAAACAGCTATACAGCTTCGAAAAGCCCGGTAAAGAAAAATCAATTACCCAGGAAATGAGGCAACATGCCTACGATAATTATACCACAACCGATGATCATGGAATGCATATTACAGGTACCGCCAAAGATCAGAACGGAAACTTGTACTATCTGGTTAAAAACTCATGGGGAACCAAAGGGAATGAATATAATGGCTTTTTTTATGCCTCTGTACCATTTGTCAGGTATAAAACCATGTATTTTGTTGTAAATAAAAATGTCATTCCAAAAAATATTAAAAAGAAACTAAACTTATAATTTCCCCGGAAAGCCGGTAAAGGGAACTTTAGTAACAATAAATGATACTAACTGTAATAATTGTCAATTACAACGTAAAGCATTTCCTTGAGCAATGCCTGTTCTCGGTCATGAAAGCAATTCATGGACTTGATGCGGAGGTTTTTGTTGTTGACAATAATTCGGTTGACGGTTCGTGCAAGATGGTGCGTGAAAAATTCCCATTGGTAAAACTTATTGAAAATAAGCAGAATTACGGTTTTTCTTATGCCAATAACCAGGCAATACGCCAATCTTCAGGGAAATTTATTCTGTTGTTAAATCCAGATACTGTTGTTGAGGAAGATACCTTTACCCATGTAACGGATTTTATGGAAGATCATTCTGATGCAGGCGGACTGGGTGTTAAAATGATAGATGGGAAAGGCAATTACCTTCCCGAATCAAAAAGATCGGTGCCGACACCTTTAGTGGCTTTTTACAAGATTACTGGACTATCAGGACTCTTTCCCGGTTCAAGGACTTTTAACAGGTACCACCTTGGATTTCTAAATCCCGATGAAACTCACGAAATTGAAGTATTATCGGGAGCCTTCATGTGTTTAAGCAGATCCGCCCTCGAAAAGGTTGGCCTGTTGGATGAGGATTACTTTATGTATGGCGAGGATATCGATATTTCGTACCGGTTATTAAAAGGTGGTTACAGGAATTATTATTACCCGGGCACAACCATCATCCATTACAAGGGTGAAAGTACAAGGAAAAGCAGTATAAATTACGTGCTGGTGTTTTATAAAGCCATGATAATTTTCGCCCGGAAACACTTTACACACAGTAATGCAAGAATATTCTCCCTGCTTATTAACCTTGCAATATATTTCAGGGCATCTGTGGCTATTGTAACCCGGTTCATCAAAATTTCGTTCCTTCCCGTACTCGACGCTCTTGCCATATTTACCGGCTATTACCTGGCTTTGCCTTACTGGGAGCACTATAAACCCGGCGGTGGTATCTATCCTGACACCTTCCTGTTTGTTGCTGTTCCTGCATATATAATTATCTGGCTGTTATCAGTCAGTTTTTCAGGAGCTTACGAAAAACCAGTTAAACTGATTAAGCTCCTTAAAGGATTATCTATTGGTACTGTAATCATATTGTTGATATACAGTCTGCTTAATGAACAATACCGGTTTTCGAGGGCGCTTATTTTATTTGGTTTCGCCTGGTCGGCGGTTATATTAACCGGACTTCGTTTTCTCTTACATTTATCAGGCCTGAGAGCTTACAGGCTCGACACACAGGATAAGAAGAAAATTGTAATAGTGGGGTATATGCCTGAGAACCGGCGTGTAAATAGTCTTCTAAAACAATCCGGCATAAGGTTTTTTTTTGCCGGTAATATATCGCCATTGCCCGGCAATGAAATTGACAGCGATTATATCGGGAATGTTTCCCAACTGAAGGAAATTGTAATGGTTAATGAAATTGACGAGATCATATTCTGTGCGAGCGACATTAGCTCGCAGGAGATTATAAGAAACATGCATTATCTTACAGATGTAAATGTTGAATATAAAATTGCACCACCCGAAAGTATTTCAGTAATAGGAAGCAATTCAATCGATATGGCCGGTGAGTTATATGTTATCCGTAATAATTCAATTGCCCGGGATAAAAACCATAAAAAAAAGCGTCTGTTTGATATTGCAGCTTCATTATCTGTTCTTCTCTGCAGCCCGTTTCTTATTTTTATAAACGATAAACCGGCAAATATTTTTATTAATGTTTTCAGGGTACTGTCTGGTTCTGCAACATGGATCGGGTACCACAAAGCAGGTGAACCGGGTAAAACAGACCTGCCGCCTGTCAAACCGGGAGTCCTAACCCCATTGGATGTTCATCGCCGGGCAAATATTTCAGTGGAACTTGCAAAAAAACTTAACCTGGTCTATTCAAATGATTATAAAACTATTAATGACCTGTTAATACTTTACCGCGGGTGCAGGAACCTGGGAAGAAATGTGTCATGAGAAAATGCCTTTAAGATTAAAGTGGATAAATGCTGATGAGTAAGCAGTAATTTGTAGTAATAACTTATCGCAAAGTCAATAATAATTATTTCATTAAATTTTGTCTTTAAAATTGCGAATAACCGAATCCTTTTACCTATCACTTGATTTCAACTCGTTAATGAAATTAATAGTTTCCAAATATCAGAATCTTATTTTTTCCTGTTAACCTTAATAGCATTTCAAATACGTAAAAAATTCATACTCTTTTATTTTTTCCCCGAGATGAATTACACCGTACTTAAGGCCGGGATTTTAAACTGCCAGATAATTCAGGGGCTTTAGCCCATGATTGTTCTGTCTTATGTCCCTGCGCTAAAGCACAGGGTAATTCAAATTGCTATTATTACCTCTGATATGTATTTTTAATTGAGCCCGTTTTAACAAGATAATTGCCAGGTTTGTAATGAGGAGTGAATCTACGCATTATCCGGAAAAGGTGATCAGTGTTTCATTGCTTATATAAATTAAACTGCCTTTCGTCACTGAAATAATTTTGTCTGTCAAAAATTCATAGGAGACCGCTGTTCCGAATATTACATTTGCATCGTTAAGTTTGAAACAAATAAAAAATAAAAATATTAAAAATTAAAGAGATGAAAAAAGCAGTAAAAATCACAATGTTGGCAGCAGTAGTAATGAGTTTTGCAATAGTAACCAAAGCACAGGTAACAGCTTCAGCAAGTTCTTCAGCAACAATAGTTACCCCGATAGCAATTACAAAAACTGTTGATATGAATTTTGGTAACGTAGCAGTATCGACCGCAGCAGGAACAGTTGTACTGGCACCGGCAGGTTCACGCACAAAGACAGGTGGTGTTACACTTCCCGCAACAGCCGGAACAGTAACAGCAGCTTCATTCACAGTAACA
>Ga0247841_10007858_pt1 | contig 15625 bp, 16 predicted proteins | sample LaCruzMarch2015__2_FD_192410 | JGI IMG/M metagenome (GOLD analysis project Ga0247841, IMG submission 192410) | Freshwater microbial communities from meromictic Lake La Cruz, Castile-La Mancha, Spain - LaCruzMarch2015_18m | ecosystem: Environmental > Aquatic > Freshwater > Lake | place: Spain...
TGCGCCGGGGGTCGCTGCAATCTCCCTTTCGTAAAGGGAGTACCGGCGCAGCCGGGGAGGGATTTTATGCACCTCGGCTGTCCCACCACACGCCCACGCTGCGTCTTCGCCCCACCACTCACCACTCACCACACACCACTCACCACTCACCACTCACCACTCACCACTCACCACTCACCACTCACCACTCACCACTCACCATTGACCATTGACCATTGACCATTGACCATTGTATAATCAGTCCCATGAGCTTTCTGGTTGGTATTGGTGAAGTGCTGTGGGATTTGCTGCCGGGCGGCAAAGCGCTGGGCGGCGCGCCGACGAATGTCGCCTGCCATGGCCGCGCGTTGGGCGCGGATGCGGCGCTGATTTCAGCCGTCGGCGCCGATACGCTCGGCCGCGAGATTGTGGCCCGGCTGGCAGAATTGGGTGTGCCGGCCACCGGCATTGCGGAAATCGCCGCGCAGCCGACCGGCACCGTCGCCGTCACGCTCGACGGCCAAGGCGTGCCGACCTTTATCATTCACGAGCCGGCCGCGTGGGACTGCATCCCGTTGCGTGACGACTTCCGCGCGCTGGCGCGCCAGGCTGATGTGGTCTGCTTTGGCTCACTGGCGCAGCGCGCGCCGGTCGCGCGCGCAACCATCGCCGCGCTGCTGGATGAGACCCGCCCGGGTGCGCGGCGCGTCTTTGACATCAATCTGCGGCAACACTACTATTCACGCGAGATTATTGCGGCATCCTTGCAGCGCGCCACGGTGCTGAAAGTGAACGACCAGGAACTGCCTTTGCTATCGCCGCTGCTGGGTTTGACCGGCCCGCCGCGCGCGCAGCTCGAAACGTTGGTGCGCGTGTATGCGCTCGAAGCCGTCGCGCTGACGCGCGGGCCGCATGGCAGCCTGCTCTGCGTCCGCGGCGCGTGGGCGGAGCATCCCGGCTGCGCCGTGGCCGCGCGCGACACGGTCGGCGCCGGCGATGCGTTCACGGCGGCGCTGTCACTGGGCCTGTTGCGCGGCTGGGACGCGGCGCGCATCAGTGACGCGGCCAATCGCGTGGCCGCGTTTGTCTGCACCCAGCACGGCGCGACACCGACAATGCCGCCTGCGTTGCGCGCGCTGTTTCAACAACATGCCCGCCTATAGCCGAGCCGTGCTCGGCGCAGGATGGTCAGCGCTGCCGGCAGCATGGCTGCCGCACCGAAAACGGCAGTCCCGCCCATTGGATATTCCTTGGCTATGAAAATGAATTGCTGCAATTCATTTTGCACAAAATGGTTTTGCAACAAAATCATTTTTCTCAGAACCCTGAATCCTGTTCACCGGGCACGGCCGCCGCGCATTTGCCGGCGCCGCGCTTACACCAGCCCGTGCAGCACGGCGATGCCGCGCTGAATGGTCGCGTCGCTGGCGGTATAGGCCAGGCGGAAATGCGTGTCGCGCTCGGAGAAAACCGATCCCGGAATGACCAGCAGGTTGTGCGCAATGGCGCGCTGAACAAACGCCGTGGCGTTGTCGCCGGGCGCGCGCACGAAGGCATAGAACGCGCCACCAGGCTGGCTGAGTTCATAATGCGCGCGCAAACCTTCGTAGACCATGTCACGCTTGCGGCGATAGGCGGCCATCTGCGTTTGCATGTCATGATCCAGCGCGGCAACGGCCGCCTTTTGCGCCATGCTGGGCGCGCAGACAAACGTGTATTGCTGCACTTTGTTCATTTCCTGGATCACGGCCCGCGGGCCAACGGCATAGCCAACGCGCCAGCCGGTCATCGCGTGTGATTTTGAGAAACCATCCAGCAGCAGGCCGCGCTCAAGCATGGGGAAGATACTGCAAAACGGCGCGTCGTAACAGAAGGCGCTGTAAATCTCGTCGGACAAAACCCAGATGCCGTGCGCGTTGCATACCCCGGCAATGCCGCGCAACACGTCGGGCGGCAGGACGATGCCGGTCGGATTGCTGGGCGAATTCACCATCAGCATCTTACTGCGCGGAGTCAGCGCGCGCTGCACCCGTTCGGCCGTCAGCGTGAAATCAGGATAGGTGTCGATGAACACCGGCGTGGCGCCGATCAAATTCACCAGATGCTTGTACATCACAAAATAGGGGTCGGCGAACAGGACTTCATCGCCGGGATTGACCAGCGTCAGGAGTGCCAGCAGCAGGCCGCCGGATGTGCCGGCCGTGATCGTGACATCCAGCGCATCATCGGCCGGCACGCGGCCGGCGGCGCGCAACTGGCGCAAGACACCCGCCCGCAATTCGGGAATGCCCTGCGTCATGGTGTAGCGGTTAAAGCCCTCGTCAATGGCCTGCGTGGCGAGTGCTTTCAGCGCATCCGGCACATCGAAATCGGGCTGGCCGATGCTGAGGTTGATCGGGTCTTTCATCGTGGCGGCGAGGTCAAAGACCTTGCGAATGCCCGATGCGTCAATGAGTTTGAGGCGGTCGGCGAGCATGGGCGTCAGGAAAAATGATGAGTGATGCATGATGAATGATGAGTGTTCAGCACGCAGCATTCAAATTCAATATTCTTCATTTCATCATTCAGGATTAAGGATTCTGGGCAGAAGCAGAGCAATTTGCCACGAAGGCACGAAGACACGAAGAAGAAGCAGCAACAGCAATGAGGCTGGTAGTGGTCAAAGCGCAGCAGGCTGCGGCTGCACAATCACCAATGCCTGCTGCTGCGATTTCTTCGTGTCTTCGTATCTTCGTGGCCATAATATCTGAACTGCGGAGGGGTCAGGGTTCAGGGGTCAGGGTTCAGCGGTTCACGGTTCTGAGAAAAATGGTTTTGCTGCAAAATCATTTTGTGCAAAACGAATTGCGGCAATTCATTTTTATAGCATTCGATATTCAATAGGTTTCAGAGCAGGCTCTCCTGCTGGGGCTGCGAGGGCAGGTCGAGGGTGCGCACGGTCGGCATTTTGCCGAGCGGCGCGGGCGTGCTGCCGGCCGGCTGGGCGGCATAGCTGCGTTTGTAAATGCTGCGATCCAAGCCGAACACTCTCTTGGTGAAGTCGGTGCGCTCATCCGTGTCCGTTTCGATGGCATTGCGGGCTTGAAACAGCTGGGCGTCGAGCATGTCGAGCGCATGCAACGCCAGCGCCTCCAGCGTCACGGGCACGACCGGCGAGCCGAATTCAAGCTGGCCGTGATGACTGAGCAGCAAGTGCTGCACCTGCCAGAGTAGTGCATCCGGGATCGTGCCGAGTTTGGCGGCGACCCGCCCGACCCATTCACTGCCGATCGTCAGATGGCCGACCAGCTGGCCTTGCGGCGTGTATTCCGTGGCCAAACCGGCCGACAGCTCCTTCAGCTTGCCCACATCGTGCAACAGCGCGCCGGTGACAAGCAAATCGCGATTGAGATACGGATAGTGCTCGGCCAGGCGCAGGCCGGCCTGCGTCACGCTGAGGGTGTGTTCGAGCAAACCGCCGACGTAGGCATGATGCATGCGGCGCGCGGCGGGGTGCTGCTTGAACGCGCTGGTGAACTCCGGCTCGTTGAAGATGGCATCCAGCAGCGCACGCAGGCCGGCATCGCGGACGCTGTTCTTGCATTCGAGCAGGTCGCGGAAGAGGCGCTCGATATCGAACGGCGTTTTGGCTTGAAAGTCGGCCGGGTCAATCTTGTCGGTGGCACGCACGGCGCGGGCATCGCTGATTTTTACTTGCAGGTCGCCTTTGTAACTGGCGCAGGCGCCGTCCACGCGCACAATCGCGTTGGGCGTGAGCACGCCGGCGAGACGCTCGGCGCCGTCCCACACCACCGCGTTGACGCGCCCCGTGGCATCGGCCAGCACGGCCGCAAGGAACATGCGATTATCGCGCGTGCTCTTGCGTTCGCACTCGGCAACCAGAAAAAAATCGTTGATGGCCTGGCCATCACGCAACTGTTCAACCAGCACTTTTTTCATCAGCAGAACCCGGTACCATTGAAACAAAACTGAACAACGCTGCTATTATAGGGAAACCTCCGAAAAAAAGAAAGCGCGCGCTTGCTTTCTCCCGGCCAAAACCGTACACTGCACGTGATGCACTCCGCAACCACTACAGACGCGCTGGCTTGGGCAGCGCAGCAGCTCGCGCAGGCCGGCATTCCCAATGCCCGGCGCGAAGCCGGCTGGCTGCTCGAACATGTGCTGCACGTGCCGGCCGGCACGTTGTCAACCATCAGTCAGACTGTTCTTACGCCCGCGCACGCCACGGCATTCGTCGCCTTGGTGCAACGGCGCGCCCGGCGCGAACCACTGCAATATCTGCTCGAGACCCTTGATTTCGCGGGCGTCACCATGCGCGTCACGCCCGCCGCCCTCATTCCGCGGCCGGAAACGGAGTTGCTGGTCGACCACGCCGCCGCCGCCGTCAAGCGCGCGGCGCCACTGCAGTGCGCCGACTTGGGCACGGGCAGTGGCTGCATTGCCATCGCGCTCGCAATGCGGCTCCCCCACTCACGCTGGTGGGCCTGTGATCTCAGCGCGGACGCGCTGCAACTTGCCACCGCCAATGCGCAGCGCAATCAGTGCGCCGATCGGATCTCGTTTTGTTGCGGCGATTTTTGGGAGGCCTTGCCGCCCAATCTCACCTTTGACCTGGTCACCGCCAATCCGCCTTATGTCGCCGACGGCACCACGCTCGAACCCGAACTGCACTACGAACCCGCCTTGGCGCTCTTCAGCGGCGCCGACGGTCTGGCCGCCTATCGCGCTATTTTTGCGCAGCTCGCCGCGCGCCTGAAGCCCGGTGGCGTCTTCGTCGGCGAAATCGGCTTTGACCAAGCCAAGGCAGTGGCTGTGGTGAGTCGCCATGCCGGCTTGCCCGCGCCGGAGATTTTCAAGGATGCCGGCGGTCATGCGCGCATTGTTTTCATGCGCAGCCAATAGAGCAGAACTGGTGATCAGTGATCGGTGATCAGTAATCGGTGCGGCGGTGGTAGCAGGCAGCATTCGCAACGCGGAGGTCGCTCCCATTCCGGAAAGTGGGAGCCGCTTCCATGCGGCGATGCTGTAGATGCAGCATTCGCGACACGGAGGTCGCTCCCACACATTCGAATCACTTGCAGCGGAGCCGGGCGCTTGCAGGGCAGTTGCACCCAGCGCGGGGGTGTGCTATAATCCCCGTCTGTATGGATAATGCGAACTTGAACATGACTGCAACACCCGCATGAGCACCGCACCGGATGTGGTGACCGAGCCGCTGCGCCTGGCCACCTTGCGCAATGTTTTCTCGGTGGATCTGGAGGATTGGCACCATCTTAATTGCGTGGATGACACCCGCTATCTGCTCGAGGCCCTTGCCACTGCGGGCGTCCACGCCACGTTTTTTGTCTTGGGCAAAGTGGCCGAGCGCGAGCCGGCGCTGATCCGTGACATTGCCGCCGCCGGCCACGAAGTCGCCACCCACGGCTGGAGTCACACATCCCTGATGCTGCTGACGCCGGACGCACTGCGCATCGAGTTGCGCCGGGCCTGCGCCTTGTTGCAGAGCCTGTGCGGGCGCCGCCCGTTCGGCTTCCGCGCGCCGTGCTTCAGCATCGTGCAGGAAACCTTGTGGGCGCTGGATGTGTTGATTGACGAGGGCTTTGTCTATGACAGCAGCATTTTCCCGTTTGCCGGGCGGCGCTACGGCCTGCCCTCGTTTCCGCGCACGCTGGTGCGGGTGCAGCGGCCGGCCGGCAGCCTGATCGAGGCGCCGCTCTCGACCGTGCATGCCTGCGGCCGCAACTGGCCGGTCTCCGGCGGCGGTTATTTCCGGCTGATGCCCTGGCGCGTGATTCGGCGCGTGATCCGCACGGTCAATCGCGAGCACACCCCGTTTGTCGTGTATTGCCATCCGTATGAGTTTGGCCCGCGCACGTTGATCCATTCCGCGCGGCACTCGCCGTTTTCGTGGCTGGGCTCGCGCCTTGACGAACTCAAAACCAATTTGTTCCGTCCCGGCATGCGCCGCAAATTCGCCGCGTTGCTGCATGAGGGCGATTTTTTATCCTTTGCCGAGGTCCTGCCGCATGAGCACGCATAATCGGGGCGCACAATCCTATTTTGACAAAGTGCCGGCCGAATGGGATGCCTTGTATGCCCACGAAAACCGCCGGCAATACCGGATCAACCGCCTGTTGCGCCCGGGCCTCTATGCCCGCCATGACTTCACCTTTGAGCAAGCCGGCCAGATCGAGGGCGCGCGCGTGCTCGACATCGGCTGCGGCACCGGCCGCTTCAGCATCGAATTTGCCAAGCGCGGCGCAGCCCAGGTCGTCGGCATTGATTTCGCCCCGCACATGGTCGACTTCTCCCGGGCCATTGCGCAGCGCATGCAGGTCGCGGAGCGTTGCTCGTTTATCTGCGGCGATTTCATGACCCATCAGTTCGAACAACCGTTTGACATCATCATTGCCATGGGCCTGTTTGACTATATTCGCGAGCCGCAGCCGATGTTCACCAAGATTGCGCAACTCACCCGGCGGGTCTTCATCGGGTCGTTCCCGCGCTTCTCCCTGCTGTGGGGCCTGCAGCGCCATGTGCGCTATTACTGGATCCGCAAATGCCCGATTTACAATTATACGCGACCCCAGCTTGAACTGTTGTATAAGACGGCACCTTTTGGCACACTGACCTTGGTGCAACAACGCCACGGCTTCCTCGGTGCCGCCGCGCGCGCCTGACATCCGCGTATGCTTTCACTCTGCGCCACGCTTGCCCGCACACGCCTGACGGCCTTGGCGTTGCTGCTGCTGGTGTGGATCTGCCTGTTTCTCCCGTATCTGGGTACGCCCGAGCTGCAGGGCAATGAGCCCAAGCGCGTCTTGCCGGCCTTGCAAATGCTGCGCACCGGCGACTGGCTCACGCCCCAGTTGGGCGGCATCAAGTATCTGAACAAACCGCCGCTGATTTACTGGAGCGTGGCCGGCGTCTTCGCCGTGACGGGCAAGACCAGCGAGCGCGCTGCGCGGTTGCCGTCGGTGTTGATGGTGCTGCTCTTTGTCAGCCTGCTAGTCTGGCAGCCTTCGCGCTGGTTGCCGCTGACGGCCCGGCTGTGCGCCGCGCTGATGTTCCTGACCATTGTCAGCTTTGTCGAGAAAGGCCGGCAAATTGAAATTGAAGCGGCGTTTGTCAGTGTCACCGGCATCGCCCTGGTCTGGTGGCTGAACGCCTGGACGGCGAACAAGCGCGGCTGGTCGCTCTGGCTCGGCCCGTGCCTGATGGTGGCGCTGGGCTTGCTGCTGAAAGGGCCGCTGATTCTGCTGTTTTTTTATGTGCCGGTGGTGTGCGTCGCGGTGGCGGCGCGCCAGTGGCGCAGCTTGGTTGCCTGGCAGCATGGCGTGGCCGTGGTGCTGATGCTGCTGCCGCTGATTGCCTGGGTGCTGGCCGCCTTGGCCGGCAATCCGGACATGAACCTGGCGCGCGTCTGGGAAAGCGAAATGGGCTCGCGCTATGCCGTCCGGTCACTGGACGTGGCCGGCTGGATCGGCGGCATTTCTAAATCGTTGGTTGATTTCATGCCGTGGACGTTCTTATTGCCGATTGTCTGGTTACCGACCGCACTGCGGCGCATGGCCGAGCCACAGCGGCGGCTCACAAAAGCCCTGCGCGTGGCGGTGGTGCTCTGTTTTGTGGTGATCAGCAGCATGCCCGGCGTGCGCTCGCGCTATTATATGCCATTGTTCCCCTTGCTCTGCGTGCTGATTGCCACAACGCTCGAACAATGGGATAGCCAGGAAGTTATCCGGGTACAGTGGCGCCGGCTGGTGTTGATTGTCTGTGCGTTGGTCGCCGGCATCACGCTGGCAGCCTTTCTGCTGGTGCCTACCGGCGGGCTGGTCGCACTGCTGCAGTGCCTGCATGTCACGCTGCAGCCGGAGGCTGTGCGCGGCTTGCACGCATGGCGCTGGCCGCTGGTCTGCACCCTCGTGGCACTCGGCGTGTGCGGCGGTCTGTATCGCGCGCGCCGGCAATTGGTCAGCGCGCAAGACTTGGCGGTCGCCTCCGCGTTGCTGGTCATGGCCGGCGGGCTGGGCGTGATCACCTACGGCGTGCCCTGCAAACGTCACTTTGAAGATCGCCGACCGGCCGGCGCGGCACTGAGCGCCGCCGTCGGCACCAATGCCGTCATGTATGTCTATCGCGTCGGCTATCAGCCGTATTATTATTATGTGGCGCGCCCGGTTACCTATCTGTGGAAACGGGCCGAACTGACGCCGACCCTGCACACGATATTTACCCATGAGGTCTTTGTGCCGGAAATCACCAATCAACTGGCGCTGACGCCGGCGACCTGTTCGCTCACGCCGCTCCCCTATCGCCGCGAGCCGTACGTGGTGCTGCACCTGCATCCGCCGCCGCCCGCCGCGCCGCGTTAGGCCACGTCATGGCGGCTGCTCATCGCAAGATGCCCTATTCGACCGGCTTGCCCGGCCTCGACACCATGTTGCACGGCCTGCTGCCCGGCGATAATTTGGTCTGGGAAGTGGACGTCATCGAGGAATACGCGCGCTTTGTCACGCCCTTTGTCGCGCATGCCGCGGCGCACAACATTCGCATCGTCTACTTCCGCTTTGCCGACCATCCCGCACTGGTCAGCCCGGCGGCACATGTCGATGTGCATCTCCTTGACCCGCTGATCGGCTTCGAGAAATTTGTCAATGAGATGGTGGATATCATTGACTGCACGGCGTCATCCTCGTGGTTTGTCTTTGATGGCCTGTCCGGCCTGGCGAATGTCTGGTACAGCGACCGCATGCTGGCTAATTTCTTCCTGGTGATCTGCCCCTACGTGCTGCAATTGAAATCACTGGCGTATTTCGGCCTCTTAAAGCGCTGCCACTCGAATCACGCCACCGACACCATTTGCGTCACCGCCCAGATCATGCTCGAAGTCTACCGCCATCAGGAGCACCTGTATCTCCAGCCGCAGAAAGTCGAGCACCGCCACTCGACCACCATGTACATGCTGCATGTCTGGGATGGCGCCGAGTTTACCCCGGTCACCAACAGTGCCACGACGACCGACATTGTCGGGCGGATCGACCAGCCGTTGCTGAATTTCACGATTCAGCGGTTTGGCGTGTGGACCCGCACGTTTTACGACGCGCAAACGGTCTGGGGCGCGATTCAGCGCGGCGAACGCCCGCCGGCGGACGCCACGCCGTATTTCGAGCGCATGCTGCGCATGATCATCACGCGCGAGCGGCCGTTCATCACCCTGGCCCGCAAATATTTCAACCTCGGGCTGCTGATTGACGTGATGAAGCGCCTGATCGGCTCGGGCTTGATCGGCGGCAAAGCGCGCGGCATGCTCCTGGCGCAGCACATTCTGCAGCGCGACGCCGCGAAATGGGGCCACCTGCTCGAAAGCCATGATTCGTTCTTCATCGGCTCGGATGTCTTTTACACGTATATCATCCAGAACGGCTGCTGGTGGTTGCGCCGCAAAACCGGCAATTTAGAGGACATTCTGGAGCGCACCAAGGAAGCCCGCCGGCGCATCTTAAACGGCACTTTTCTCGATTATGTGAAAGTCCAGTTTCAGGAAATGCTCGAATACTTCGGCCAGTCGCCGATTATTGTGCGCTCGAGCAGCCTGCTGGAAGACAATTATGGCAATGCCTTTTCCGGCAAATATGAAAGCGTCTTCTGCGCCAACCAGGGCACGCCCGAGCAGCGCCTTGAGGAATTCCTGACCGCCGTCCGCAAAGTCTACGCCAGCACGATGGACGAGGATGCGCTGCTGTACCGCGTCCATCATGGCTTGATGTATGAGGACGAGCAAATGGCCTTGCTGGTGCAGCGCGTCAGCGGCGCGCAATTCGGCACGCATTTCTTCCCGCCCGCCGCCGGCGTCGCCTTTTCCTACAACCCGTATGTCTGGGACCCGCGCATTGACCCGCATGCCGGCATGCTGCGCCTGGCGTTCGGCCTGGGCACCCGCGCGGTTGATCGCGTCGAGGATGACTACACCCGGATTGTCGCGCTGAACGCGCCCGACCAGCGCCCCGAAAAATCCGCCGAGGATGCACGCAAGTACACCCAGCGCTATGTCGATGTCGTCGACTTGGCCGACAACCGCCTGACGACGCATGCGCTGCAGGAGATCATGGCCACGCTGCCCGCGCCGCTGCGCGACCGCTTTGCCGTCAAAGATGACGCGCTGCAACGCCGCGCCATGGCCTTGAAGCTGACCAACGTCAATCCGTGGCAACTGACCTTTGACCCGCTCTTGCTGGAGAGCGACTTCGCCGTCAACATGCGCGACATGCTCGACACGCTGCAACGCGAATACGGCTGCCCGGTCGATATCGAGTTTACGGTCAATTTCCCCAGTGAAGGCGGCTATCGCATCAACCTCGTGCAATGCCGGCCGTTTAAGGTGCGCATCATGGGCACCGGCGACCTGGGCGTCGTCCCGGACACGATCGACCCGCAGCTCGTGGTCATGCGCACGCAAGGGCCGATTGTCGGCCAAAGCCTGGCAACCCGCATCGACCGCCTGATTTATGTGGCGCCGGCGGCCTATACCCAGTTGCGCGAGCAGGATCGCTACGCCATCGCCCACGTCATCGGCCGGCTGACGCATCAGCCGTGTGCCGCGTTGCAACCAGTGATCATGCTGGTCGGCCCCGGCCGCTGGGGCACCAGCACGCCGGCCATGGGCGTGCCCGTCACCTTCAAGGAAATCAATACGGTTTCCATTATTGTCGAGTTGGCCGTGATGCACCAAGGGCTGGTGCCGGACGTCTCGCTGGGCACGCATTTTTTCAATGACCTGGTGGAAATGGACATGCTCTATTTCGCCGTCTTTCCCGAGCGCAGCGGCCATGCCTTTCATGAAGCGTATTTCGACGCGGCCGAAAATTGCCTGGCGCAACTGCTGCCCGACGACGCACGCTGGGCCGAGACGATCAAGGTGATCGAGTACACCGGCCAGGCGCGCACCCCGGCGTTGCAGTTGCACGTCGACTCGATGAAACAGCGCGGCCTGTGCTACCTCAGAACTCCAACCGCCTAGCCGCACCCTGCTGAGGTGGCCAAGCCGCACGGCTTGGACTGTTGTAATATCCGCGGCGTGCCCCGCAGCCACAAAAGCAGGCGGAAAAGCGGGCGGAAAAATGCGGGCGGAATTTGACACCTATGGCGGCGATTGGTACAACTATATTTCGTTTGGGAAAGAAACGAGAATGACAGTTGGATTGAATCTGTGTCACAACCAATGGCGGCATACGCATGCTTGCCGCAGTGAAAGGAGTTTACGAGAAAGGGGTGATCAAGCCATTGGAGCCGATCGGCCTCAAGCGGCACGTGGATGTCATCATCACATTTCTTGCGCCGGCTGATGCCAAGCAACCCATAAAGGATGCGGCGGGTGCGTGGAATGGTCTAGACATAAAAATAACCAAGCGCTCCGCCTGCCGCCGCCGCAGTCGCAATGGTGTATCAGCCAAGGGCATGGATGCCGGCAAAGGCAAGATTCACACGTCCTTCTATAAGCCGCTGCCGCAGGATGTGCTGGACAGCTTCGGGCTGAACATCAAAGTGATCTGACTATGCTCACAACAGTTTATAGCGAGACGAGCATCCCGAGCTTCTATTACGAAATCCGTTCAGCGGTGGACATGGTGGCACGAAGAGATTGGACGCGCCAATGGTGGGGCAACTGGCACGGCAAGTATGATCTTGTCACAAGTGCTGCCGTGATTGAGGAACTGCACCAAGGGCAGCACCCCATGAAGGCAGATGCACTTTCATTGGTCGACGAAGTTCCTCTCCTGCCCATCAGCCAAGAGGTAATGGGAATTGTCGAACATTACATAGCGCAGCGGCTTATGCCAAAGGATGTGCGCGGCGACACGCGGCATCTTGCTGTTGCATCCCTGCACGGCTGTCATTATCTTCTGACATGGAACTGCGCGCATCTTGCGAATGCAAACAAAACGGAACATATCCGGCACATGTACAACATGCTTGGGCGGTACGTGCCCGTCTCACAACACCCGTGGAACTGCTTGGCTTGTGGAACACTATATGAAATACCAGCAGCAATTCGCGGATCGCTTGATCAGCAAGCCGAGTGGCATACCCGCGGCACAGCCAAACGAATAATGACAATGAAGCTCTACCTTGATATGTGCGCGATTGTGAACTCTGAAGCGTTGATCCTTGAAAATGCGTATAATAAAAAGTTGGCCCGGCGTGAGCGCGTGGCCCTCATGCTACAGAATTTCGGCAAACCAGTTGTTGTCACCACACGAGACATGCATCGCGCTGCGACACTGCGAACCATAGGATTTGGCAACATGGATGCGCTGCATATTGCATGTGCCGAGCATGCGAATGCCGATGCCTTTGGGACCTGTGATTGCGCTTTGATCGCTCGCGCACGGAGACGTGAGGTGCGCTTGAATGTTTCTGTAATCAACCCCATTGACTTGGTGCGGGAGCATTCACTATGACGTCTGACGCATATCATACACCACATGACATTGCGGTGCGCGGATTCAAAACCCTCGTTGAAAATCTTGGTGTGGCGGGCACCCTTCGCTTCATGCAGCAATACGAGCGTGGCGAGGGCGACTACACCTCGGAACCCATACCCTACTCACCCATACTTAGAAGCTGTAATGATTCAGAAGCCAAACCATCTATGGTTGCGAAAGCTTGGTCATTTGTCAGCAAAATCGCATCGCGTATCACAGCACTGGCAGCAATAATGGCATCAGGCAGTTTTAATTTGTTTTTACGGCGCAATACAATTGCTTTGTCTCGCACTGCATCTGTTAGTTGAACTCGATCCAGCAAAAGTAATAGGTCGCGTATTTTCTGTTCTTCTATGGCGGACAGACCAGAAAATGATAACAGTTCAATCTCAGTGATAATGGAAACACTGTAGTGCCCTTCGGGTAACGGCACGGCAAGGCTGCCGTTCACCAGGTAGATAACGGCATTGGTGTCCAGCAAATAGCGTTTCATCAGTTCCACTCCTCGCGCACCTTTTTCTGGTATTCAACACCATCAATCCCAGCAAAAGCAGTCACCGCCCCTGCAAACTTCATGATTTGTTTTGCATTCGTGTTCTCGGCATTTATCCCAGCATCATTTTTTTCCAACACGATCAACAGTTCATACCGTCCTAGATGAATTGTTTCCGGCAATTTGATAGTGACGAGTCTATCTGGCAAAACGTCATAATTAATGTTGAGGGTCAGCATGATTTAGATCCTTTTTATGTGCAGGTTGTTTGAGTCTACTCTTCATACTATAGCAACTTATTCATTGCATTGCAACCTCCAGCGTCAAAGCATCAACTTTCAACTTTCAGTTTCACCAGTAACGATTCACGCCTCGACTACTAACGACTCACATCTCACTTCTTAACTACTCACAACTCACAATTCACGTTTCGCGATTAACTTCCGCACGCATCCCAACTTCACAACATCACATCTTCCCAACTTCGTCTCCTTCCCCCGTCCCAGCCTCTCAACCTCACCGCTCTTCCCTCCGACTAAGCACCAAGGACTAAGGACCAAGGACTCTGCCCGCTGCCCAGGCTCCTCCGCTTTCTGCATTCATCATTCATCACTTATCATTAGCCTTTATGTGTCAAGTATTCACGCCTGACCCTACTCCCCCAATCTGCCTTGACCCCCGCTGGCCTCCAATCCCGTATCAACGATATATACTTCGCGACGATGTCGGACGCGATGCACAAGCACGATGCGTATCCCGCCTGCGATTTCGTAGACTATCCGATAGTCTCCCACACGGATACGCCAGTCATTCTTGCTGCCAGACAATTTGCGGCATCCGGATGGTCGTGGGTTCGCCGCGCGAGACTTGATAGCATCTATTACGCGGCAATGGACATCTAACGGGAGCTTGGCGAGGTCTTTCTCCGCCGATCGTTCGATTAAGACACGATACATGATCAGTTGATCATCTGCGGCACCCGGCCAGATAGTCCTGGAGAGGACGGTACTGGAGTGGTTTCCGGCGGGCACGCTTGAGCCAGGCGACATCCTCGGCATCTTCCATGCGTTCCAGCAGCTCCTCAAAGTCCTTGATCGGCAGGATAACCGAGACGGGTTTGCCTTTGCGCATGACAACTTCAGGTTCGTGCAGTATTGTTTTCATAAGAAACTATTGTACGATATGTGGGTAATGTAGTCAATCAGTCTTCCAATTGCTCGTCACGTGTCAAGTGTTTACACCTAAAACCATTCCGCGCGGCGCGCCTAGCACCAGCTGCGGTTAGGCGGACTAGCCCCTGCGCTGCGCCGAGCTCGTCGCGTTGCGGCTCCGCTCCGCGCAGGTGCCATGCTGTACCACATACACGAGGAATCTAAGGAATACGCAGAACCACCGCCATGCGGCCAACGGCCGCTTTATAAATTGTCGCGCCGCGCGGCAATTGCAGAATGCATTCTGCAACGCCCTCACGACTCGACTACTAACGACTCACATCTCACTTCTTCAACTACTCACCACTCACGTCTCACGTCTCACCGCCGCTCATCCTCCCAACTTCCCAGCCTCGCTGCTCCCGTCCCATCTTCACTTGGATATTGGACATTCCTTGTTCGATATTCGATATTCGGTTCCCGCCCCTCTCCCCAGTTCAACCCCTGTCCTCGATCCTCCGTCAGATATTTCAGCTACTCATCTACTAGGAGCCGGGCGCTGCCCGTTTGCAGATGCTGGTCGAAGGCAAAGACGTGGACAATGTTCCGATCGCGCAACACGATGCGGGAGATGCAGTCCACCAGCGACACGCCGGCCGCCGCATGGCGGCGAAACTCGTCCCATGCGCGGCCGAGGAGTCCGGCATCCACAGCAACAATCTCAATGTGCTGGCTGTTCAACAAACGCTGGCCAAATTCCACGGCATGCGCCGCATCCACGCGGCGATGCAGGAGATTAACCGATTCGCTCAACACCAACGTCGTGGTGATCAAGGGGCACGGTCGTTGGCGAATGCGCGTAAAGATAGCCTGTGCCGCGACGTGGTGCTGGTCGCGTGCGTATTCCAGGGCGAAGAACGCGCTGGTGTCAACGAATACGGCGGTGCTCGCCATACAAGTACTGGTCGTGGTTGGCGGCAATGTCGCTTGGCGCATCAGCGCCCGCGTCAAAAGCGTTCGAGCCTAGCTGCCAAAGCGGATCGTCATGAATGCGCGCGCGCCGGCCGGCTACCGTCGCGGCCATTTCACGAAACAGCGCCGACAGACTCATGCGCCGCTCGATCGCAATCCGCTTGAGCTGCTCGTAAAGGCTGGCATCCAACCGCAGGTTGGTCGTGACATATGTTTTCATTGCTTCAGATATTGTATTATACGTATCATACAATAGTATAACATTTATTGTATGCATTGTCAATGCCAGTGCTGTGTTTGTCGTATCTTCTGCACCTGCTTCACGTCTCTCCACTCACGACTCGACTACTAACGACTCACATCTCACGTCTCACCGCCGCTCATCCTCCCAACTTCAACTTCCCAGCCTCGCTGCTCCCGTCCCATCTTCGCTTGGATATTGGACATTCCTTGTTCGTTATTCGATATTCGATATTCGGTTCCCGCCCCTCTCCCCATCCAACCCCTGTCCCCTGTCCCCTGTCCCCCCGCCCCTGTCCCCC
>Ga0247841_10007859_pt1 | contig 15624 bp, 10 predicted proteins | sample LaCruzMarch2015__2_FD_192410 | JGI IMG/M metagenome (GOLD analysis project Ga0247841, IMG submission 192410) | Freshwater microbial communities from meromictic Lake La Cruz, Castile-La Mancha, Spain - LaCruzMarch2015_18m | ecosystem: Environmental > Aquatic > Freshwater > Lake | place: Spain...
TGGCCTTTTATGCGATGAAATGGGCCTTGGAAAAACTCACCAAGCGATGGCTCTTCTCTCGGCGGCATATAATAGTGGAACAAACAAAAAATTCCTCGTGGTATGCCCCACCTCCGTGATCTATCACTGGGAAGATTTACTCGCTAAATTCCTTCCTCATATCCGGGTGAGTGTATTCTATGGCATGGACCGTAAGCTTACCTCATTTGCAGAAGACTTTGATCTACTCCTTACCTCTTATGGTACACTCCGCAGCGAGAAGAAAGAGCTTTCTAAAATAGAATTCGATGTAGCGGTCTTCGATGAGATCCAAAATGCGAAAAACATACAGTCGCAGACTCATAAATCGTTAAAAATCATGAAATGCCGCATGGTGATCGGCCTTACCGGAACGCCCCTTGAAAACAGACTACTCGACCTCAAAGCGCTATTCGATATCATCCTTCCGGGATACCTTCCTATCGAGTCTCAGTTTAAAGAGTACTTTGTCAACCCCATAGAAAGAAGCCAGGATGATGAGAAAAAACAACTACTCGCAAGGATCATACGCCCCTTTATCCTCCGCCGTAAAAAAACAGAGGTTCTCTTAGAGCTGCCTGAGAAGATCGAAGAGATTTACTACTGCGATTTGTCAGATGAGCAGAAGAAAATGTACAGGGATGTGTTTTACGCACAAAAAGAGACGCTGATCAAAGAGCTCTCCGATCCGAAATCTTCCAAGGGGTATGTACATATCTTTTCGATTCTTTCTAAGCTCAAGCAAATTTGCAACCATCCTGCGATGATCAACAAAGATTACGATAACTTCTTAAAATACAAATCAGGCAAATGGGATCTTTTTGTAGAAAGACTTCAGGAAGCCCGTGAGAGTGGACAAAAGGTCGTTGTATTCACTCAATATCTCGACATGATGGATATGATTGAAAAGTTCCTTGCGATGAATAAGATCGGCTTTGCTGAAATCCGTGGTAGCACAAGAAATCGCAGGGAAGAGATAGAAAGATTTAAGGATGACCCTTCCTGCGAGGTGTTTGTAGCCTCTTTGCAAGCTGCAGGAGCGGGTATCGAGCTTACCTCCGCCTCCGTCGTAATACACTACGACAGATGGTGGAATCCCGCCAAAGAAAACCAGGCGACAGATCGTGTTCATAGAATCGGTCAAAGTAGAGGTGTGCAGGTCTTTAAATTCATTACCAAAAAAAGTGTCGAAGAAAGAATCAATGAACTCATAGAGAAGAAGACCAAGCTTTTTGAGAGTGTGATAGGCTTCGATGACCAAGACCATATTAAGGGCTTGTCACGTGAAGAGCTCATCCAGCTTGTAAAGACTCTCGAAAAAGATATCGAGGCTTAAAGAAAGTCTTGAATTTTCTTGTCCGCATTTACGAAATCGTCTTTTTATTTTCTTCATTCTAAATTGCTTAACTCGATACCCAGCCAAATCGATTCAGAAATAAGAGATTTGGCTGGGTATCAAAAATTATTCCTAGCCAAATACCGGAGCTATACAGACTTTTCTTAAAGGATGGGGCTCATCGGCTTTAAACGTGTGATTCTCTCCTGTTTCCCATAGGACTTGTCCAGATGCTTTTTTCAAAACCACTTTGAAAGGGAAGTCTTTGGAAGAATCTACGAGAGCGCTCCATTTTTCATTTCTTTTTGTCATCTTAACACCTGCATCCCAGCTTAAACCCTCGGCCTCACCACATAACTCTAGAGAATCTCCTCTAGGTACAGGTACCTCGGTGTCGATTTGAATAAAAATAAATCTTCTTAGTTCCGGATGAGAGTGAAGTGATGCAAATTCTGGTTTTGTAAGCTCTTGTTCCAAGTATTTTGTACAGGCTCCCGCATCTAGGAGAATCCCGACAGCTACGATGTTTACGCTAAAGACCGCGTTACATAGTGGAGTCCCTAGCATTCTTGCTTCTTTGCAATTTACATCGATGCCGAGAGTTAGTAGTTTGCGAAGATACTGGCCGTCTCTATCACATTTTGCTGCTATGTGCAGCATCTTTTTCCCCAATCCATTTGGCAAGCTTACATCAGCTTTACGTTCAAGCAGAATCTCGAAGAGTTCAAATTGGTTATTTTCTAGGGCTAGATGCAAAGCCGTATTCCCAAGAGGATCTGACTCGTTGATATCGGCACCCGCATCTAAGGCTCCAATAAGAGCTCCTTTATCACCGGTTATTACTGCGCTATGAAGCGCTGGTAATGATGTGGGAAGCTCGCTTGCGTAAAGAGGAACAATCCCTGCTGAGTTTATGATATGATTTTGCTTTAGCCATTCGTAGAGACCTTTGTCACCTTGAATGAATTCTTGACGCTCACTATGTGGGTACACTCTTTCTAAATGCTCATAACTTAGTGATTCTTTATGATCAGATTCTTGGGGCTCTCTTGTAAAAACTGTCATACATTCGGAATCGTTCTGCCAGCCACTACCGATAGAGCGTAATCCCTCATATTTCATTGGTAACTCACATTTCGAGTCGTCAGGGCGCTGCGACATAAGATGACTTAAAGAGCGAGCATGCTCGAAGTAGCGATATATAAAACGCGCTTTGGTATCTGCAAAGAGCTGGATCATTTTCTTATTATAATCGTATCTAGTAATGTGCTCTGAGTCTGTTTGGTCTAACATAAAAAATCCATCGATAGAAAGGATGCCAGAGCCGGGCCTTAAAAGATCATAGGTTTGAGTAAAGGTTCCTACTGGATCTGCAAGATGTCGGAAGGTAAATCGAGAAACAGCAAGATCTACTTTGTTTTCAAGCTCAAGACCATTTGCTTTAAACTGCTCAAAAAGCTCTTCGATCTTAAATGCTCCTAACTTATAGAGCGCGCATCTGCTTGTTAGAGTAACACGCTCTCCAAGATGCTGCTCTCCTCGTACATTGATAATGTGGACTTTAATTGGTCTTGGCAGATCAGTAAGCTTATCAAAATGCTTTGCAAGTCCTGTTCCCCATTGAAAATTTCCACATCCGATATCTAAAGCATAAAAGTCTGTTTGTTCTGCAGGTGCTCTTCGCACAATGGATTCCATAAGCTTGTATTCATCAGCGCCACATAGATCGTAACCATCCTGGCCATTGTAGCATCCCCAGTCACTAGAAGTATCACGAGCTACTGATGCAAATGCGGAATCAATGCGGCTCTTAAGAGCCTCCGGCCTATCCTTCCAATTGAGTGGTGGTATATGGGTACCACTTATAAATGCAGAGGCATAAGAAGGGGAGCTTGATGAAACAGCAGACATAGAAAACTCCTGTTTTTAGAAAAAAATCAAAAACAGTATCGGGAGTTGAGATTAATTTCATTTTAATTTTATGTTTATTAGGTTTTTCATTTAAAATTAAAATTAATCATTTCTGTGTTAGATTTTAATTAAATCAAATTAATATTTGATTTAATTGTAAAAAATAAATTTAAATTTATTGATTATACTTAAATTGAGCTTGTTTTTGTTGTTCAAGATAGTTCTTCTAAATACATCTCTGTACGTCTTGATGGTCTTTACGCCAATGATGAATCGGGGGGGGCGGAACTTGCAACGAAATTTGGCTCAAGTAGCTCATGATAGCAAAGAAGATCCAACACCTGCGCAGCTTAAAGAAGACGCGAGTTAACTCTTACTTACATTTTTAAACATATGCCTCGATCGGAGCTGGACAAAGTAGATGAGGCTATTTATAACCTGTGTAAATCAGAAGGGCAGCCTTTGATGGACTATCGCTATGATTCGTGCTTGCTCACCGATCCAAATTTTGGAGAGAAGGTTCGTATTCAAGATATAACAGCGCACGGTACCAGAAAAGCTCTTCAAGAACGTGTAAATGTACACTTTCATGAGTCAGAGCCTAAACTTACTCTTTCTTAAGCGTTTTTGTTTCTATCCAGTAAAAATTCATTCCTAATTGTTGGTAATAGAATTTCTATAACCCAAGAGCCCTAGCAATTGAATACTGAAACGATGATACAGGACCTAGCAGACTACACTGGATTCCTTTCTAAAAGAATATATACACTCAAACTAGCCAAAAGCTGGAGTGATGGATACTGTTCTTAAAAGATGAGGCTCACCGGCTTTAAAGGTGTGATTCTCTCCTGTTTCCCAAAGAAACTCTCCAGCCGCTTTTTTTAAGACTACTTTTAAGGAGAAGTCTTTGGAACAATCTACGAGAGCAATCCATTTGTCATTGCTTTTAGATTCCGTCTAAACAAGAGTTCATGCTAAAAGTCTCTCCCATTTTATTGAAATTATTAATCAAAGGAGATACTAACATGGCAGCACCAGTAAACGCTCTACGCCCAATTCCAGATAGACTTCCTCAATCCGCATTAGTAACTCATGCTGTTTTTTATGCAAGAATAGCAGCTGATCCAGAATTTAGAAGCTTTATGCAAGCTCATGACGAAAAAATCACAAGACTTTTTCAGTCTGTTGTAGCAGCAGTTCAATCTCTAGGAGCTCCTGACGCAAGACAGATTGCTAAAAAACTTTTTAATGGCCCTATCCAAATAGTTATTGTTAAACCATCAGAAAGGATGTCTCTTCAAATTTGTGAAAATGATCAATCTTTACAAGCAAGAGAAGCAGTTTCCGATGAAGAAGTTGAAGCAAGTGTTAGAGACTGGACTGTACGTGTTGTGGCTATATGTCAAGAATATATTTTAACTTCCGATCTACATAAGGTTAGCTCTATGCTTGGAGCAGGAGATTATTTAAAAGCTTCTTTTTTAGCTTTACCTCGAGGTGCGGAATCAAGCATGGGTTTTTTACAGGAGCGGTAAGAGATTCTTTTAAATGGCAAGACACCTTAAATCTGATGGATTTAAGGTGTCTATCTTGCTTTCAAAAACAAGTCGGCCTCTTACAATAAATACCCCATGTCTCATAATGTATTCTAATTAAAAGTTTTATTTATTTAATTATTTTAAATAAAGCAGATGGTTTTGTGGAAATAATCAAATCTATTTATTGTCGTTTGTAAAGTTTCTATTTAACATCCTGAGAAGGTGCTGTATTTTATTCTTCTTCTCCCTTATACTTTCCCCTTTATTCGAGAGGTCCTTTCATGTCTATGATCAAGCTAGCGCTCGTTGGGCGTCCAAATGTGGGAAAATCTGCATTATTCAACCGCATTTGCAAAAAGAAAATCGCTATCGTCGATGAAGCAGAGGGGATCACAAGAGATCGTCTGTATGCAGACGCTGATTTTTTTGGTAAACCATTCCAAATCATCGATACCGGTGGTATCCATCCTGATTCTACAGTTCCCTTCCAACACGAGATACGAAGACAGGCTGAGATCGCAATCGAAGAAGCTGATGCCATCATCATGGTAGTGGATGCGCATAGCGGCATCACTCTTTTGGATGACATTGTAGCTAAGATCCTTCACAGAACGAAAAAGCCGGTAGTTCTCGCTGTCAATAAAATCGACAACCACGAGCAAATGGAGCTGGTATATCCGTTCTATACTCTCGGTATGAAAGATGTTATCGGTGTTTCTGCGATTCAAGGATTCCAGATAGCGGAGCTTTTAGAAGCCGCTTTCGCTCCTATCAAGTGGCCAGAGGAAGAAGCAGTATCTGATGGCTCAGTAAAAGTTGCTATCATAGGAAGACCAAACGTTGGTAAATCAACCATTGTAAATACACTCCTCGATGAAGACCGCTGCGTTGTAAGCCCGATTGCTGGAACGACAAGAGACAGCATCGACATCCAGGTAGAGCATCAAGGGACTCGATATACTATGATCGACACCGCAGGTATACGCCGTAAAAAAGCGGAGCATGAGGTTGTTGATAAGTTTGCAGCTATCCGTACGCAAAGAGCGATTGAAAGATCGGACGTATGCGTTCTTGTTATGGACTCTATGTATGGCATGACAACGCAAGAAAAGCGCATTGCTGATGAAATAGAAGCCCAAGGTAAGGCTTGCGTGCTCGTGTTCAATAAATGGGACCTTGTACAAGGCTACCGTATGGAACACTGCTTAAAAAGCATCAGGCTCGAAGCGTCATTCCTCAACTACTGCCCCGTACTATTTGTTTCTGCGCAAGAGAACAGAAACCTTGACCAAATCTTCCCTTTGATCAAAGAAGTTTATGAGCAAAGAGGCCAGCGTGTAACAACCGGTCAGCTAAATAAGTTTATCGAAAAAGTCCTTCAGAAATACCATCCGCCAATGATCCAAGGTAAACGCCTTCGTATCTACTACATGGCGCAGGTAGCAACACATCCTCCACGGTTTGTCGTCTTCTTAAACTTCCCAGAACTCATGATTGAGAGTTACAAGAAATTTATGATCAATCAGTTCCGTGAGCAGTATAGCTTTAAGGGCGTACCTATCGTATTCGATCTTCGTGGTAAACAGCACAGAGAAGAAGACCATCCTGTAGAAGTTTCTGGAGCGCGTAAAAGAAGAGAAGAAGCAGCAGCTGAAGCAGATGAAAAGGGACTTGATTTCGACGACCTTCCAGATCTTCAGGAAGAAGTCGACTCTTCTTACTTCAACTAAGATTATTTTCGCGGCGGGTCATACTTAAACAGTTGCCCGTCGATCTCTATCGATCTATAGACCCAAGGGTCTTTATTTTCTCTAAGCAGCCTATCACAGCCCATAACGAACCCTTTGATAAATCCATGTCTTTGCATGGCTAGCTGCATATATCTGGAGGAAGTAGGCCTATAATGGCTTCGTGGGCCATCAACAGGTGATATCACCTGTTGGTGGAATTTAATGATTTTATCTGCGATGGCAATTGGGATAGAGGCCTTTTTTTCTGGTGCAGGTTCTTGCTGCACTTTTAAATCACTATCTTTTCCCCATGGCTCGAAATAGCCGGGACGTGCTTCACAGAGGTGGGGTAGGACGAGCAGGGCTGTAAATATAAAAAGTTTAAAACGCATACTTAATCATAAATCCTGGGAAAAGGCCCTTTTCGTTCATCATATGAGTGGCTTTAGTTTCATAAAGACGCTCATTATAGAACTTTGCCTCTTCTCCTGCACCATAGATTCCACCGAAATACCATCCAGCTTCAAAACTTGTGAAAATAGCGCCGGCAGCTATGTTGCCATGATCGAAGAAATAGTAGCTGGCAGCGATAAAGAGGCCATTGAGAACAAGTGCCGTTACGCCCGATTGCGCCTGTCCTAGATAAAAATAGCCAGCTCCGGGGAGCATCGCGTTGAGGTTACGGGCTTTTCTTACCGACTTCTTATCTTTTTCATAGTCTTCTACAAATTCTTCTATGTATTCATAAGAGGGGTGGGATCCTATTTCTTCAAGTTTCGGGATATCTGCTTCCATCACGCTCGAATACACGTAGAGCTTATTCGCTGCGTCCGGATAGCTTTTCTGGATGTGATCTAGGATGATGTTAGCCCGAGTTTCATTACCAACTCTACTGTAGCAATCGTAGAGTAGTAGTAGTAGATCCTCTGTGGCCGGGAAGCTATTATCGACAAACTTCAGCTCACTATTTTCAAACACATAGATAGCATCATTATATTTTCTTCCGAGATAGTAGCATAAAAACATCCCATATTCTACTTCTCGAAGACGCTCTACATTATCTTTTGGTATGAGTATTTCTGCCCTTTTAAAAGCCGTGATAGATTGGTAGAGATCGAGTTGATGGGCAAAAGCCAGACCTATCCTATATTCTTTTGACCACTCCTCGGCAAGTTCTTCTTTGGTAAGTGGGGCAAAAGGAGAAGGAAGGCTTAGTAGGTACTTGTCTTGTACTGAGTAATCGAGTTTGGGCTCGATCTTCTCAGATGTATGGTAACAAGAAGAAAGCAGCAGAAAAAGAATAAGAAGTATTCTGCTGCGAAATCTAACAACGACATGGGAAAAACAAAAGCTACTAGTCATCGCTTAGGGCTTTGATCATTTCAGTTGCTTCATCGAACTCTTCTTTAAGCTCTTGAATCGTAGCTGAATTTTTAAACATAGCTTCTTGTTCTTCAGTTAACTTGTCATAGTCTTGAAAAGAATCGATAATGATAGGACGCATGAAGATGATGATGTTGTTTTTGGTATCGGCTCTATCATTTTCAGCAAAGAGTGCTCCTACAACTGGCAGTCCACCAAGGCATGGAATGGATGAACGGGCGTGGTTTTTAGTATCTTGGATCATTCCGCTCAGTACTAGGAAGTGATTGTCTGGGACGTGAACTCTTGTTGTCATGCTAGTGTGAGCAGTTGTAATTCCATTTACGCTTGCGCCACTGGAAGGCGAAGTAGGGATCACATCACTGATATCTTGGCTGATATCTAAAGTAATCACATTATTCGTTCCCATTGTTGGTGTAACTGTGAGGTTTACCCCGACATCCCGGTATTCGATGTTTGATGTCTGTACTGTTGTATTCTGTCCTGTGTTATTAACAAAAGATCCTGTAAATGGGATGTTTTGACCGACAAAAATGGTCGAAGTATGACCATCCTGCGTTATGATTTTTGGATTCATAACAATGGTTGTTTGTACATCTACTTGAAGTGCGTTGAGTAATGATCCTAAGGAAATAAATGACTTGCCTTTATGCATAATGATATCCCCTATGACTCCAAGATCGAATCCTGTTGTGAAAGGAACTCCATTGGTAGAAGTCCCGCCTTGGACAGGAGGGGTTTTAGCAGTTGTGCCAGCAAGATTGTTATACCAACTAGTTGGTGTTACGCTTTGAGCCGCATCACCCAGACCTCCAAGACCAGGATATGGGAAATTTCCCATGTTACCAACAGTTTTATTTAGGTATTGTATCTGTGAGCCCCATTGAAGACCGAAGTTTTGTGAGTTAGTAAGATCCGTCTCGATAACTAGAACTTCTATGAAGACCTGTCTTAAAGGAACATCAACGCTTTCTATTAATTCTTTCAGTTTGTTTAAAATATCTGGATCACCAGTTCCAAGCAGGGAATTTGTCACCTGGATCCATTGTAGGGAGTCGATAGCATCGATTAAAGTTTTACTTGTAGAAGAAGATGTTTTATTCAAGCTTACGGCTATTTCTTTAAGAGCATTTTGGATCTCACTGCCTTTGTGGTATTGCAACTTATAGATCAGGAAGTTGGCTGAATCTATTGTGGATATCGAAGGTTGGGCTGCTGTTTTACCTGGGATGTCAAATTTGATAAGAAGCTGTTCTACTTTTGCAATTGATTCAGTGGATCCTGTAATGACAAGAGAATTTGTTTTTTCAATGTAATTCAGGTGATTGATTGTATCGAAAAGCCCAGAATCAGATACGCCGGAGCTCATCAAATTTTGCATGAAGTCACATAAAATAGAAATCAGTTCTTCACCATCTTGGTATTTTGGATTATACACAACGTAGCTTGAAGAAATTTCTCGAACCACAGGTTGTGGTGAGGCAAGATCGAATTTTTCTGCAATCTTTTCTACTCTAGTGAGAGAATCTTGTTCCCCTGTAAATAAAATCGAGTTGGTCTCTTTGATGTATTTTGCAGAGTTAATAACATCGGCGATTTTTTTATCTTGCACATTAGACTTATTCAATTCAGTTGCAAATTTTTTCATTGAATCGAGCATTACTGCTGGATCAGCATTTTTGATCTTATAGATCAAAAATGTCGTGTTGCCGATCGTTTGTACGGAGGCTTTATCTGTAATTGGTATATCTACAGTCTGCAAAATTCCTTTGAGCTTATCAAGAGATGCAGGTGTACCGGTAAATAAAATAGAAGAAGATGCGGGGACCATTTTAGCAGAGTTCATAGTATGCAGTAGGTCTGCGTCGATGAGTCCAGATTCTTCTAAGTCCTGAGATAAGTTAGCAAGTGCCTGCTGGATCAATTCAGGAGTTTGATACATTGGCTTGTAAATGAAAAATTCGGATTTTGGAGTGATTCTCGCCCCAGTTCTTGCAGAGGGTATATCAAATTCAGTGATTAAGGATTTAATCTGCTCGATCGTTGCAGGAGATCCTGTGATAAGAAGAGAATTATTTTCTTTTACCCACTTAATGTTATTAATGGATTTCTCTAAAACCTTATTTTTTGAATCTGTATCTGATAAATTCTCAGAAAGATTTTTTAAATCCCCAATGACAATATCACCTGGTGCATACTGAAGCTTATAAAGGAAGAATCCTTTAGTTTTTCCACCCATCTGACCTTCATGATTGTCTAGGGTTTCTATTATGGGTTTTAAACGAGCAAGGGTCTCACTGTCTCCACGAAATAAGAATGATCCGCTTTCAGAGATCCATTGGACTTGTTTAATTGCTTGCTGAAGACTAGCGTCACTTGCACTTGTGGAATCAAGGGTTGATGCAAACTTATCAAGAGCTTGCTGAAGTTGTTCTTCCGATGCATGTAATGGTTTGTAGATTAGTGTCTGATTTGCAAGTTTTGCTGTACCTGGAGCATCAAGAGAATCAATGATTTCCTGAACCCTTTGTAGGGAGGCTGGATCGCCAGTAAATATCAAGGACTTTGTAGAGGGGACCCATTTCATTGATTCAAGAGTAGTTATCAGGGCTGTGTTAGAAAGCCCTCCATTCTTTAAACTGGAGGTGGTTTCTTCTATATTGCTTTCTAGCTCTTCACCGCTTTGGTATTTAGGGGTATAAATCAAGAAATGGCTCTTCGATACAGCGCTTAAGTTAGTTTCAGCGTTATCAAGAGTCGGCATTATTGTTTCTAGCTTTTGGATAGCCCCTTGAGGTCCGCTGAATACAAGCGAATTGCTCTCATGTATCCATTTTACGTTATTGATCGTATTTGCAAGCTCTCTATCTTGGATTGTTTCAGCCATTAGTTTAAGAGATGCTACTAGCTGATCACCCGATGCACTTTTAATCTTGTATACGTATAGTACATTATTTCCGATAGGACCATAACCAGTGTCAACACCAGCTAGGATATCTTTTACTTTTACCCATGTATCTCCATCGGTAATGAACATCAATGAATTCGTATCGGATATGAATTTAACTGAATGAAGAGCGTGGACTAAATGCTCTGAACCTTGAGGATTTGTTTCTTCTAATCTCTGAGCAACTTCATCTAATGAAGAAATTAAATCTGCGGGTTTCTTATTCAAAATCTTATATACATAGACGCCTTGTTGAGCTAGAGGAACTGCCTTTTGGCCTATAACGAGGGGCTTTGAAGGAACATCGATGTCCTCCATTACAGTCATCGCTCTTTCAATGAGATAAGGAGTTGAAACTACAAAGATTGTATTTGTATCAAGCTGTGGGACAAGAATAAGAGGATTGCCTTCACTAAATGGAGACAGGATCTGCGTTGTCAGTGATATAATTTCGCTAGGAGGTATGTTTTTTACTTCGTAGCTATCAATCTCTAAAGGAGTATGCGGAGCGTCGAGGCTAGATAGCAATGCTGCAATTTTATCGACATTTGTTGTTATATCAGAAACGATCAGCTGACGTGTTTCAGGAGAGACTTCTATCTGAGCTGCTTTCGATGTAAGTGGGCGTATGATATTTGCAATAGAGCTTACGCTTGCATTTTTTATTCGAAAAACACGTGTGACAATCGGTGCATTTGTCTTTTCAGAATTAGGGATATCTCCCGAGACAATTGTAGAGATCTGATTCACTTCATTGCTTTTTGTGATAATGAGACTATTGTCTTGCTCTAAGAGAGTAAGCTGATTGATGCGAAGAACTTGAATCAATGCAGACATGATATTTTTTACACTAATAGGCTCTTCGGAAATAATCGTTACAGAAAATTGAATGTCTTCTTCTGCAAAAACGAAATTCATATTGGTGATCTTGCTTACAAACCGGATCACCTCAATGACAGGAACGTTGTTAAAATTAACTGTATAGCCTGATCCTGGTTGCTCATCTGTAGAGTCCGAACTAGAATTTGTCAAAGCGGCAAGCAATGGGTCTTCTGTTGATTGCGTATAGCAGATAGCAGGACTTAAAAGGTTCACGCAGGATGCCAAAAGTGCAACATTCGATACTAAACATTTGCGAGATCTCACTAGGAAGCGCATCATACTTGAAAAGCCTCGTTTCTATTATGTCTAAAAATCCATCTAAGGGAAATTTTTATTTGGCATGTTTGGAATCCTAAAATACTTTTTGGATTATTGTAAACGGAAGTTTCTAAAGGCTGAAAAAAAACGCTATCTCTTTAAAGGATAATGGGGTTTTTCAAAAAAAAAGCATGGATTGCTTTTCACAAAATTAAGCTTTATAATCCTTTTACTAGTCAAGGAACACATGTTTACTGCAATGCTTAGTATTCTTTTCGCGTGTCTATGTTGGGGATTAGTTTTTGTTCTTCCTTCATGGATAAAAGGATTTAGTCCTTTAGAAATTTCGCTGGGAAGATTTTTTATTTATGGTTTTGTTTGCATGGTCTGGCTTGTATGCAGTAAAAGGCATCTGCTTTCTTTGCAGCTAAGATCGCTTTGGGTTAAATCGGCTTGGTATGGGTTTGCGTCTACTTTGCTTTGCTATACTGGCATGGTGTTTGGAATGAAATATGCAAGTCCGGCTATTTCTACACTCGTTTATGCTATGAGCCCTATCACGATTGCTATTTTTGGAAACCTCAGAAAGAAGGAATATTCCCATAAGAAATTTATCTTTCCCTCACTCCTCATGCTTTCTGGAATAGCTGTTGCAAACATCGATGCTTTTCAAGTAAGCGTAAGCAGCCCTTTGCTATATTCTATAGGTCTTATCAGTGCTTTTATAGGTCTTGCTTCTTGGACCTGGTATGCTGTGGATAATTCTTCTTTTGTTAGAGAGAACACAGTTGTTAACCCAAATGACTGGAGCGCTATGATGGGATCCTCTACCTTTATTATTGTGCTTGCAATCGGAGCGTTAAGCATGCTCTTTTCTCCGGACCTATCTAAGTTTTTTGTTTTAGACTCAATATTGCAAAAGTATCTGATTGGTTGTTTTGTACTCGGTACTGTTAGTACGTGCCTAGCTTTTTACTTTTGGAATCAAGGATCTAAACGACTTCCGATTTCACTCATTGGACTGATGATGATGCTTGAAGTAGTATTCGGTCTTATCCTTATTTATCTTTTTGAAAGAAGATTTCCACTTCCTTTAGAAGCTCTAGGTATTGTGCTTATGATGTCTGGTGTTGTTATAGGATGTAGATCTCTTACAAAAGAAGATTCTTTAGAAAACGAAAAAATTTCTTAATTTTTCCTATCGATTAAAAAATAATTTCTATATGTAAAGTGGTTTCTCTAAAAAATTGGGAAGCTTTATGCGAATTTTTTCGGTATTGTTCTTTGCAAGTATAGCTCTTTTCTCTTCTGTTTTTGCAATAACTCCTGATGTTGCATTGCAGCGTCTTATGCAGGGGAATGATCGATATGCAAAAGACCTTCTTGAGCATCCGGATAGAACATCTATTCGAAGAGAAGCGATTGCATCTCAGCAGAAACCCTTCGCCATTATCTTAGGTTGTTCAGATTCAAGAGTTGCCCCAGAAATTCTTTTCGATCAAGGGATTGGGGATCTCTTTGTAGTAAGAGTGGCTGGAAACGTTGCAGGACCTATAGAAATCGATAGCATAGAATATTCGGCTAAGTACCTGGGCTCATGCATTATTGTTGTTCTCGGGCATGAAAGCTGCGGAGCTGTGAATGCTGTATTACAAGGCCAGACTCAGGATATTGAAGCGATCGCTGAAAAGATTCAGCCAGCTGTTACAAAATGCAAAGGCATTCAAAATCCTTTGCAATCTTGCGTAAAAGCTAATGTAAAAAGTGTTGTTGCCCAACTCAATGAATCTCCAAAGATCATGACACTGATAAAGCAGAATAAAATCAAAGTAGTAGGCGGCTACTACTCTTTGAATACAGGTAAAGTGGAAATCCTTCCTTAAACATTTTAGGGTATGAGTTAATTTTATGAACGACAAAATTGAATGTAATATGGACTATGTCAAAGATGTTAAAGGGGAAGAGATGCTTCTTAAGGAAGGCAAATTCCAAGTCATGATGGAGTGGGAAAAGCCTTATATGGAAGCATGCATCGATGCGCTCCAGCCGTTTGGCGATGTTTTAGAAATAGGGTTTGGCTGTGGCTATTCAGCGTCTCATATTCAAACGTATTTTCCTAAAAGTCATACCATCATTGAATTTCATCCTCAAGTAATCGAAAAAGCGAAAAGATGGGCAAGTCATTATACTAATATTCATCTGGTAGAAAACACGTGGCAGGAGGCGCTGTCTAGTTTAGGAGTCTTCGATGCGATTTTTTTTGATGATTATCCCTTGGAAAGTGAAAGCCAAATGAATTCTTTGCATGAAGCTGAAGTGCAGTCTTCTCTTTGGGTTAAAAAAAGTCAGGAGCTTCTATCGAGTGTTCAAGAAATGGTCCCAACTCTCACTGAAGTGCAATATCAAGATAGTGATCTTTTAGATTTTTTACACATCCAAAAAGGTTCAGATTCGATCAGCCTGCTCAATTTTTTTAATGAGCTTGTCCTGACAGGACAGATTTCTTTGCAGCAAAAAGAGCGTATGGAAAAAATCATGCTCACAGAGGGACTCATAGCCCAAGATCAGCTCATCTCAAAAGAAAGGATAAGCCCTTTTGCCTTCAAAAGAAAAGGGGATAGGCTCTTTACTTTTTTAGAAGAGTGCCTGACAAGCCATATGCGTAAAGGATCCCGTTTTTCCTGTTTTTTGAATGATCCTACCTCGAAGTATGAGGATAAGCTTTGGTTTGACAAAATCATCACAAATCCTTTCCTTGATTATGAAGAAAGAAGAATACCTGTAGAAGTGCCAAAACACTGTGACTATTACAGTGCAAAAGAAGCTCTTGTAATCACGATCACAAAGAAATAAATAGACTTGGTTAAATTTTAAGTGATTCGTTGTATAGAAAGCAGAACTTTAGATTGTTTCTGCTCTCTTTGGAAAGAGAGAAAGAGAGCTTTTTTCATTAATGCCTCAGCTTGCGGCTGAGCAGATAAAAAGGCTTCTTCTTCGATTGATTCTAATAGATTTTTTTCTGTTTGTCTTTGCTGGTAGGGCTCTGTTCTATAGGAAGGAGCCAGACAATGCAGTAAGATCGTATCTCCGATATTCCAGTTGTCCACAACTTCAGTAAATTCTGGAGCTGGCTCGAGACCGAGAAGGGAATTGCTCGAGGAAAGAATACGCGAGGCTCCTTCCGAGGAAACATGCAGAAGGTCGTTGAGGCCCGCATTAAAAAAGAAGAGCTGCTCTCTTACAGGATCGAGCATGAGAGCGCTAAAGGCATAAGTCTGTGCAATAGGGTCTGCTCGGAGTATGGCATGTAGAGCTGAAGCTATCGGGCTAAGCTCCCATTTTGCTTTTGGGTCTACGGTATATTGATGGACAAGAGAGTGGAGCATGCCGTGGAAGTTTGCCGCATACGCAATAGATTCAACTCCACTGATTGTCGACTCTGCCATGGTAAGCAAGTAGGCTCCGTTAGGCAGTCTGAACATATCGGTGCAAAGCCCAAATTGTGTTGCAAGATTGTGTTTGGCAATACCCATCTCTAGCTGTGGCCACTCAGCAGTATTGATCGTAGAGAGGCTTTGTGACACTTTTTGAAAGGTTTCAATCACTTCTTTGATCTGGTCA
>Ga0247841_10007860_pt1 | contig 15620 bp, 18 predicted proteins | sample LaCruzMarch2015__2_FD_192410 | JGI IMG/M metagenome (GOLD analysis project Ga0247841, IMG submission 192410) | Freshwater microbial communities from meromictic Lake La Cruz, Castile-La Mancha, Spain - LaCruzMarch2015_18m | ecosystem: Environmental > Aquatic > Freshwater > Lake | place: Spain...
ATTGAAATTTTCCAGTTACTACCAGAAGCACTTGCCCCAATACTTAATTTTTTGATTGGTAATATTGTATTAACTTTAAAAACTAAATCTCTGTCAGCCGCACCATTAGAACTTGCCATTCGATTTAATCCTGCATCAATAAACCAACCATTGATGCCAATATAAGCATCTGCGGTTCTCCCTCCAGCAGTTGCTGAATAGACATCATTAAACAAAACATCTCCTAATACTCCGCCTGTAGATGGCACAGATGAATTTCCATAACAATATTTCCCATTATCTAAATCAATAATAGAATTACTTAATAATCCATCTGAACTATTTGCCTTAAGTTCTGTTTTTATACCATTTGATACAATAGTAAATCCTTCATCTTTTTTAGCATATCTTTGAATAAAAGATGCGGTTTCTAAATCGTTTGAAGTGTTTGCTTTACAAGTTGGAGTTCCTGTTGTTGCTGAAGCGTATAAATGGAAGTGTAAAGCACCAGATGTCCATATATTTGGCACATCAAAATAATTCATTGCACCTTCAACTAAAGAAGCAGCTAGTATTTTATAAGAAGCTACAATAACATTTCCTGCATCGTGAACAGTAAGAGTCCAATCAACTCCAGTTCCAGCTTCAACAACCCATACACCTATCTGTGTAGTATATTTTTTAGTTGGAGTAAAAGTCTGAATATGTGTTGCTCCTTCATTTATTGCATTTGTAAGGGCATAAGTATTAGCATAAGCACCAGCAGTATCTAAACTCTGGTCAATGTTATCTGTTGAAGTAACTGCTTGTAATACTGGTCTTATTTTTTCAGCGACTTTACCTGTGAAAGTTGTATCGGCTACGACTTCTTCTAGTTTTAGGTCATCAAACCATGCTTGATTAACTGTTCCAGCAACATTATTATATAAAGCCAATCTACCATAAACTGCATCATTATCAGACGTAAAAGTTATAGTTAAAATTGTCCAATTATTTGTAGTGGAAAGTTTTGATGTAACTACTGCTGTACCAACAACTGCTGAACTATCATATTGAATAATTCCACCAAATACTCCACTTGCACCAACTAAATTAGTTTTTGCTTTTAAAGTTAATCTATAAACAGTAGAAACTTTTAATGGTATAGCTTCTAAAGATAAAATAGGAAGTGTAACACCAGATGTATTATAAACAACTCCAGCACCAGAAGTATCTATTGCTTCAAGTTTAAGTGAAGATATACCAGTATTACAAACAACAGTATCTAATTCTGCACTCATTTGTCCGGCGTCCTCTGATAAATACCAACCAGAATTAACTCCAATTATTCCACTTGCGGTAACTGCGGTATCTTTAGTTCCAATTTCAAACCCCCCATTAAAAACACCACCCTTAGAAGCAGTTGAGATTTTAAGGTCGGTGGGAAGAGTGATGACTTGGGGAAGTGTGTTTACTGTGGCGTCTATGGTTTTGTTGGTGAAAGTAGAAACAACTGCGTCATACCAAGTTTTTAAAAATGCTTTTAAATTAGCTAGAGTAAATTTTCTGTCAAATGGATAACCTGCAGGATCAACGACAATATACATTAAATCCGTATCTAATGGTGTTGTAACTGCTGTCATTTGTACTAAGTTTAGATCTGCCATATTTTTTTTATTTTATTTATTAAATTTTTATCTCCAAACTCGTAAGATTTACTTACAAGTTCAGAAGAATAATTTAAGATGCTTTAATTTTCCATGTAATTTGTAAAGAATCTTCATTATCTACACCAATAGCGGAAAATACTTGTCTACATAGCATTGTAACTCCTGATGACGCGTTAAATAATCCACTTTCTGTAACTGCATGTGCACCAAGAACGGAAAACGAAACAACTACCTGTGCCGTATCATTCGTAACAGTTGTCGTTACTAAAGAAGTCGTACCGTTTGCACGAGAAAGGCCATCTGTTGCTAATTCTGTGGCTAGTGCCACTTGTGTAGGATCTGTTGGATTGCTCGTACCGGTCCCAACTGCGATATATGTTGCGGCCGCAGGAGAACCATATCCATTTATTCTACCTGCAATGAGTGCAAACCCACCATTCATGACAGCATTAGCTATCCTCATTTTTGAACTCCAAGAACCTAGAAAAAAAGCCAATACTGAAGATTTTAGATAAGAAAATGGAGTTAATATTTCCCTATTTATCAAGAAAGTATAAAGTGTATTCTGTTGAAATAATGGTTTTGCATTCCCAAATTTATCTCTAAGAGAATACTCAACATTATATTTTGTACTGAATTGACCTTTTGTTTCTATCTTTTTTTTCATGTTTTTAATAAAAATTAAACCTTATAAATTACTCCATTTTTTCTTTTAAAGCCTCAATGGTCGCATCTGCTTTTTTATTCAACTCAACGATAGCTTTCTGTTTCTCTTTCTCTTTCAATTCATGTTCAAATAATTCTAGATATTTTTGAACATCAGACTGTATCTGTTTGGATGCAGTATCAAGTGGGTATCCGAATTTTCTACTTTCTATTACCTTTACCTTTTTTCCATTAAATATCGCCACTTCAACGTCTATGAAAGGTACTAGAGTTGCTTGAATTACATCTTTCTTTATATTTATTATTTTTGCTGTGTACATAAAATAATATGATTTTAATAATCTTGCCCATCGTGTCCGTTATCCGGCATCGTGGCAATAGTTGATCTATCAAGATTCTGACCTTTCAAGGCATTTATTGCCAGTTGAAAATCTTTATCAACATTCATTTCACTTTCAGTAAGAGGTATAGGTTTTTCTTTTGATGTTTTATATTCAACAATGATTTTGGTTGCCCAGATTTTATGGAATTGTATCGGCATTCCGAAAGATATTGTAGATGGATTGGCCGACATATCTGTCGTTGTAGAAAGTTGTGCAGTCGTTATGTCGGCCGGAAAGATTATTGCCCTTAGTTTCAAACCGTCTGTAACGGCTGAAATTGCATCATCCGAGTAGATAATGACTTGGGAGCCGAATATATCAAATTGAGGGTCTTTTCCATGCCATTTCTCTACAATGGTGGCCTCATCTGTCGTACCCTTGTATGAATTTAGATCAAATTCGGTCAATCTTTCCCAATAAGTTCCATCTAATTTCGCTTCGAGCGTTTTCATATTGTTCAATATATCGCTTGGAAAAAGATATTTTCTCTTACCTGCTTCCAAATTTCGCAAAAATTCCATACCAAAATAGTCCTCGTTCGCCTTCGTTATTTCTTTTGCTATATCGTCTTTAATGATATTTGCATAAGTAACTATATCGGCATCAGGAAATGTCGTAGAATTTGTTTTGGTTTTTAGTCTTATATATTTTGCGAAATTTGTAAAATTCATTGTTTTATTTTTATGCTATTACAGGTGCATTTGTTAGATCTATTACGCTTCCAAGTTCAAGTGCAATCCAATCCGTACCATTCCATTCAAGTAATGCACATTCACCTGCATCATTAAATGTAAGAGTTGTAGCTGCTCCAGCAAAAGCACCTGTAACAACAGCATCACCACCTCCATCTGTTCTAAAAATTATTTTCTTTTGTTGTCTGATAGCTGTTCCTGCTGCAAGAGTAAACGCATCACCACCGGCATCTGAACTTATAAACGTTAAGAATTTTGTAATACTTATTGCTCCACCAACATTTCCAGCAATTTCTTCCTGTGCCGAAGCTGCAGGAAGAAAATCATCCATGAGAGATACAGTTGCTCCCGTCAAAGTTTCCGTCTGAGCTAGTAATGATTTATAAGAATTTGCATCAATATAAATCGTTTGAGCGGTTATAGTAACATTTGATTTGAATTTACAATTATAGAATATACTCTCTGTCAATGGAGTAATATTTATCAAATCAAATTCCGCATTTTGCGCCCTATAAATTGAAACTGTTGTAGCTGAACCATCAGCACTATTTGCAATGTGGCCGGCAGATGTAAATTCTACCCAACCGGTAGTTTCAAGTAGTACAAGACCGCCATTCAAACTTGAACCCTCGAAGAAAGCGCCAACTCTTGTATTGTGTAAATGAACAACCCAAGTGCCTTGAGTAGTAAATTTGACATTCCCCACAAGATCAATTCCTGAGAATGAAACATATGTAAGAGAATCGTTATTTCTCGTACCAGTAATGGTTCCAGTAATTCTTCCTGAATTACCTTTTTCTGCTCTAATACCATTACCACCAAAGAACTCTAATTTTGAATAATATTGGTCCGCTGTACCTCCAACCATTGTCGTATCGTATGCGATATTTCCTGATATTTCTGCGCCGTTAAGATTTATTCTCAAGTATTTTACGTTGCCTATTGTCAAGTTATCACTGTATATTCCCGGAGCAACATTAAGTATATATCTTGCTTGAAGAGCATATGTTGCCGGATCTACCGCTTGCTGAATTGTAGAATCAGCATTGATTGCCGTGATAGCCGCAAGGATAGTTTTAAATGGAGCAAAAATAGATCCAGTTGCAGTGTAACTATCAGTTCTATTTCCATCAACAAAATATTCTTTTAAGACTGTCGGATTTACATAATCAAGATGAGAAATTGTCATACCAGTAAGAGTAGGAGACTGTGCAAGTAAAGACTTGTATGAGTTTGCATCTATCGATAATGTCTTTGAAGCAACAATAGAAGTTGTACTATTGAAAGTACAATTTTTTACAGTTGGGTTTTCGTAAGGTGTAATATTGATTAAATCAAAATATGTATCCCTACAATCATATAATGACGCTCTCGTGGCGGATCCATCTTGTTTTGCGATATGAGCCAGTATTTTATTGTAACTAAAGGCTTCAATAAGTATATTACTCGATGCACCGGTAAAATACCCAGATATGAATTTTGCACTACCTGAGAAATAAGCATTTTGTAACCCAACTACGAAAGTACCATCTGTATCTGCTGTTGGAGTTCCAAATTGAACATTGTTAGAAACTTCAACACCAGTAAAGTTTACATAATGCAAACTATCGTTATTTCTAGTGAATGTCATTACGCCAGAAATCAAACCGCATCTACCACGATATGCCCTGGAAGATGGAGAACCGATAAATTCCAATTTACTGTAATAATCAGACACAGCACCACCAACCATAGTAGTTGCATTTAAGATTGTTCCTGAAATTGTTGCACCATTTAATTTGATACCAAGATATTTCATATTTCCTATCGTTAAATTGTCAGAATATATGCCAGGTGCGACTTCAATTGTGTATCTTGTGGTATCATACGCAACTTGCGTTCCTAAGGCTATTTGAGCGTTTGCAAGTATCTGAATAGCGGTAATTGCTCCTAATATTGTTTTATAAGGTGTCAATATAGAACCTGTCTCTGTATAGGTATCTGTTCTACTACCATCTACATAAAATTTATTGCTAGAATTTGCCAGAATAGTCGTAGATATTTTTCCTATTTCAATAGTTCCGTCATCATTCATATTTGAAACTATTATTGTCAATAGATCAATCAACTCCTGATGACTTAAGGCCGCCGTATCTTTTATTGTTAACATAATTTTATTTTATTTTTATAATCTTCCGACTTCATCTTTCTTCCCATAAAGGAAGAAAGTGAAGTAGGAAGTCTTACGACTATGCTCCAATAAAGCCGAATTGATTGACTAATATACTTGACATATTATTTGCATCAATATCGGTGGTACCTGGTACCCAATCCGATCCTGTACCATTAAGAACGGTACAGTATGCAACGATAAATTTGCTCTTATCGTTACCAAAAGCAACATTTATATTCTTGGTATATCCAATTTCTGCAGCTGGATAATCTGCCGATGCCAACCAAGAAAGAGTAACAATACTCGTAGTCTGATTTACAGAACCAATAAGAGTATATGTTCTAACCTTTCCAGTTAACAAGTTTCCTGCGGCAACTCCTGATGGATTTAATACTCCAACAAGTGTAGGACAGTCTGCTGCTGAAAGTGGAGTTCCAATAACTCCATTTGCTTTTGCATAGAGCGTGGCGCCTAATGCAAATGTCTTCTTACCGCTTGCGATAGCAACGGCTGGAGAAGCCATACAGCAATTTATAACGTATTGTTTATCCATAAGTGATTAAAGTTAACTAACACTAATAAACCTTTATTTATTCTGCATTCTCAGCAGATTTTTCAGGGTGAAGATCCAAACGATTTGCATTACCAGCTTCACTACTTATTCTATAAGTCTCGGCAAGCATATTTGCAATGGTTATCGGTATTTTTTGCATGATACCTTTCTTAACAGTATATTTATAACCATTTACCCAACATTCGTGGACCATTCCTGCTTTTTCTCCATCCGCGAGAGGAATCATAAACATCACTTTTTCATCTACCTCAATAGCGGCTTTTGTTTTAGCAATGTCTGATCTCAAATCCTGTAAAGAAGTATCTGTTCTAACAACCTTTTTTTCAATAGGTCTTGAAACATTTATCTCCTTATCTGCAGGATCCTTAGATTCCTCTATATCTTCGCGTGGAGTTTTGCCTTCTTTTTGGGCTTCTTCTTCCCCAGCCATCAACGGGTTTTTCTTTTTTGTTTCCTTTTTAGGTGCCATAACTTTAGTTAAAATTAAAGGGGTTTAGACTATATCAACGGACTAGGCTGATACGGCGTGTTCAATTCTTGTCAAGAAAGCGTCATTCAAGATTTTAGCTATGAATGTAATTTTCCATCCTGATGTTGCTCTCTGTTCAAGTGGATCTGCTGTACCTGCTGAACCTAATGGTTTAACAATGTTTTTTACAGCTTCTCCAGAAATTCTGGTTGTACCATAAGCATCTGAACCGAAGATAAGTGTGCAGTAAACATCAATAGCCGGTGATCCTGCACCTGAGGCAGTTTTCACTTTAGCGTTTGTCGTTTCTACAAATCTAACTTCATCATATTTACCAATTTCTCCCTCCATAACTGAATTTGTCGAAGCATATTTTTCAACTGAAACAAATCCAGTAATAGCCTTAATATCATAAGTGGTATTTGGGTGAACGATACCGATATATGATGCGTTCAAAGGTGATGTATTGTAACCAGTTGTTGCATTAACCATCTTTGTAATTCTTCTAGCTTTGTTGTTCTTCAAAACTCTAACTACTTTCTTAATGAGAGTATCGGTAATAATTTCGCCAGCCGCAACTTGACTTGTAAGCGTGTGGCCGGAACCTCCGAAATATACATTTGAACCCGCTGCCAAAATATCTCTTGTAAGTTGGTCAATAGTATCTCCCATCTGATCACCCAATATTTCTGCTGTCTCCATCAAGATTGGATCTTGTGAAGAATAATCGAGAACATCGGAAATAGTTACGTAATCACCGTACTGCAATACAGTTGCGGTAATATCTGTTACTGAAAGTTGAGAACCAACCGGTGTAATTCCTTGATTAAGAGGAGTTGTAGCGGCTGTCAAATTTCCATATCTTCTGAACTTAATAGTTGTCGTACCGGCTTTTCTTGGAATATCTCTAATTTGAGCCCATTTTGTGTGAACAAAGAGAGGGATTGCTCTCAAAAGCAATGTCCTATCATAAAAATTATTCACTTCAGCCGGAATAATTGTTGTATCTGTTGTCATAACCTTTTTTTTTATTGTTAAAAGAAACTAATAAAACTAACTAATCACGAGGTTTACTTCTGACTTGTTGCTGTTTTTCAGCAAATTCTTCTAGCGTCATATCCCAAGTTGGCTTTTCGATAACAGAACTTTCGCCACCGTCTCCACCTCCACCTTTGGATTTATCCGCTTCCTCGTCCGCCTTTTTAGACCTTGTGGCTCCGATTTTTAATAAATCGTCTCCCGCTACCTCATAGAATATTGCCTTTATAGGCATATTTGAACGAGATGGATGCTGAGCATATTTGGCGACTTTCTCAACATAAGGTTTAAAATCAGGATTTGCAGAGACAAAGGCATCAATTTCTTGTTTATCTTCGTCTGCTTGAACTTTTGAGATGAAAGGTGCAATGATTTTTTTAACGCGTTTGTCAATAATTTCGACATCCTCGTCATCAATATCTGCATCTTCATCATCCTCAATATTGTTTTTATCTTTGTTGGCATCTTTTTCTGCCTTGCGATTATGGCGTTCATTGATAAAATCAATATTTCGTTTACGAGTTGTTGGTTCCTCGTCTGTTTTTGGGGCTGGTTTTTCAGACTTATCTTCATCATCTTTTTTGATACCGTCTCCGGCATCATTATCAGATTTTTTAGATTTGTCATCTCCTTTACCATCTTTGTTATCGTCAGATGAATGATCGCCCTTATCTTCATCACCTGCGCCGTTTTTAGACTTATTGTCTAGGTTTTCGGCACCTTTATCGGCTTCAAGGACTTTTTCGTCCTTGTTGTCGTTGTCATTCTCTCCCATAATTATTTTTATAGCCCTCAACAAGATAGAAAATGGGGTTTAAAAACTATTTGTTGGACGGCTTGCGATTAAAATCAAATATAACGACTATTATATTTGACGAGCTAGTGGCTCGGACGGACTGGCTTCTCAAAGGAAATCGCCAAACCCCTTGTGAGAAAAACCTTTAACAGCTAGTCTCAAACGAAACCAGCCCCTCCGAACCACCGGCAACTTATTAAATTTTCAAAGAACTGTTAATTATACGGATCGTTGTTTTCTCTTTCTTCCACTATTTTGGTATTTTTTGGTGTCAAATCTATTATAAGACTGTCTGGTTTCTCTAACATCTCAATGTACACCTCATATTTCTGTCTTAAAATATCTACTTCATCATTTGTAAGTTGTTTTACCTTTCCATCTTCTCCCAAACCTATCTTTCTTAAAATTTGTTTTTCCAAATATTCGATACTTTTTTCGACTATTTGTTTGTAAACTATCCAACCGGGATTAACCACCAATCCTTGCAAAGCAACTCTTATCCTTGCATTTTCTTTTGGATCATTAAATTCAAATGATTTAACCTTAAATTTTAGTGGTTTGGAAACCTGTGCAATTATTACTTTTTTGATTTTTTTACTCATAATTATTCGGTTATTTTACTTGCTCCTATTGTCTTTATCGGATTAGCCAAAGGTTTTTCTCCTATTCCTTGTCCCGGTGGAACAGGATTTATATCACTTTGTCTTGATGGTACAATGTTTGGATTTTGTTTTAACAATATCATTGCTTTCTTATGAGCTTGCATATGAGCATATTTTGCAGGCGTGTCGGATAATTTATTATGTATTTCAAGATGCATATAATGATCGTCATTTGTATTCACATTTACTATTCCGTTCTTTTCAAGAATCTTATTTTCATCATCTGCGAGTAATTCATCGGGAGTTGGCGGTAATAATTGATTTATTATGTCTTTTTTTAATCCAGTCAATTTACCCATATATTTTAGACCGAATCTTATATTGGCAGTTGGAATCGAAACTAATGATTGTAAATATCCTCTAAATTGTTGTAAAAGATTGAATCTTTTTGCATCTGCGACAACTTTGCTTTCAATTTTTACATCAGGATCGTTTTCCAAAGCTATAATATTTTCTCTCCTCAATGGTCTAAATGTAGCACCTAGAGTTCCTGAAAGTCTTATTACTTTCTCATCAATTCCTGATTTAAAATATATTTTATAAAGAGCATACCATTGTTGCCAAAATCTCTTTTCTGACCATCCAAATATTCTCGCTGATAGACTATATCTTGTGTCTACTTTATTTGATTGTAAATTCAATTCCGTTGCTGTTCTTTTTTCTGCGCTAGATACACCTTGTTGAATATCCGGTGTAGCTGTCGCTTTCTGCGCACCTTGATCGAGAGTATTTAAAATATATTGAACATCAGTACTTATATGACTTCTTGGTATTTCTGTAATAGAATTGACAGGATTGCCATCTACGCCGACATACTTGTTAAATTCTATGTTTAAATCTGCTTTATTTTTGATTCTAGTGCTATCAAATAGGTAACGTGGATACAAACCTGCTTCCGCGACTTTAATACCTAAATTCGCCAATTTTGCCCTTGCACGTTGTTTATCTTCAACTAAGTCAGGGATTGATACTCCATCCCAATCTTGTGATACCGGGTATAATGAACGGTCAATGATAGGTATTTTTTTTGTTTTAAATTCTGTATATCTCAACACCAATTTTCTGCTATTTCCCAAAGTAACTAAAACTAATTTACCTTTATAAAATGTAAACCATTCTAAAAGTCTATAAGTAGCACTATCTCCAGATAATTCTCCGACAAAACGAGAGACATCCGAATATCCTTGTGCCTCTGCACGTAATTGGTCCGCTCTATCTGAAATACTTTGAACATCAGTATTATCTGGTTTTAATTTATCTATGTTGAAATATATTTTTCCATCTTCAAGTTCTGTTTTATTCATTCTTATTTCTCTACCCAAAAATCTTGCTCTACCTCTTCCTCTCATATCTCCATTGACCGATTTAGCTCTTGGATCGCGAATAGTTGTCATAGGAGACCAATTCTCCATTACTGGACACATTCTTTTTCTATCAAACTCCATGAGCATGATTAAACCTCTACCAAAAAATGAAGTATCCCAATCCCAAGTATAATCTGCCACATCTTTTTCCATCTCGTCATAATCGTATTCAGCCATATCGGTAAGATTTTCACAGATATCATCATCTCCATTCTCTCTAGGAGTAAATTCTACGGAAAGTCTATCATCATACAAAGACGCCAATACAGTCTGATGTATAGTAAATAATAAAGGATCTCCAACTGCGCCCTTATCTCTCTTTTGATTATTATAAAGTTTCAAACGCAACCCCCATTCATCCCATTTAGGTTTCATAAACCAGTAACCAAGCCTATATTCTTGTTCTATTTGCTTTATAATCTCAGAAAAATCTTTTGAGGAATTAAGTTTATTTTCTTCAACTAATGATTTATCGGTAATTTCTTGTCCATCAGAAACAGTCTCATTTTTGGATAAGTTTTGCACCATCTCTTTCTTATTCTTTTTTGTCCTAATTTTAGGCATTTTTTTTCTTTCTAAACGACAATTTCTTCTTTGTTCTAACTTCCCCGGCAATCGCACTGCCCCCTCCTCGTGGATAACAAATGTGCATGTATTGTGTAGCATTTACATTCTTTGTTATCACTCTACCTCCATCGGATACACATTTATCAAAATTTTGTGGCATATATTTATTTTTTATTATTTCCATCTGATCTCTTTTGGGCATAATCTTCTTCAAAAGTATCCATAGGATTTTCTTCTTCCATATCACACATCCCAACTTTTGTTATTTTGTAAGTCGCGTGTGCTTTTTTATCAGTTGTACTTCCTTGCCATTCATTGCCTTTTCTAATAGCAATACATTCAACTTCAAGAATAATGATTACTTTTTCACCGACTTCTGCTTCATCCACTTCAGGAAATTGCTCATTATTAAAATTGATAGTTGTATAAATAATTACTTTTTCATCCATATCGACATTTTTAGTTGTATCCATTTTATCTCCTTTAATTCTGTGCATTGTTGTTATTTCCATAATATTTTTATTATTAAAATCTATTAGATTTACCACTCATGCGTTTTGCGTATTCCGTTTGATAATCTTTAGTTTGTGGTTTATTTGCCATCTTTTTACGTTCAAGTTCCGCATCATATTTCAAAACGGCAACATTTGCTCGCGCACGGAAGATAGGATTATGATAATCTTGACCTTTCATACTTACTCCTTTGGTTTCTTTCACAAGTTTAAGATCCGCATCATTTTGTGCGTTCTTTTTCATCTGAGTATTAGCCTTCATACGCGCAGGAGCGCTCATGATATCTGAGGCTACGTCTATAACTTTATTTTTCGCTTTTTTTAATTTGTCTATAATTGCCATATCTTAAATTGTTAATTTGTAAGATTTGGCGATTACCAATACTAAACTTATTCTAAACTCCTCCTTTTTGATGATATGGCGATACTATCGGTTTTTTCTCTAGTTCATTATTTAGTTTTGCACTACCACCCTTGAGTACTGTTTCTATCGTAGTTTGTGCCATTGCAATCATATACTGAGTAATATCCGATATTTGTTTCTGAGTATAATTTAATTTAAAAAATCCTTTCTTTGCTACGATATGAGAAGAATAAATTTGATTTTTGATGCAAGTAATAAATTCAAAAGCATTACTTCCAATTTGTCTAATTACAATAGGGCAACCTTGATATTCTATTTGTTTTTGTAAAACTTTAAATAATATCATTTGTGATTATTATACCATAAATTAAAAAGAAATGCACAACTGTTGATAACTTTAATTATAAGGATCCAATTCTTGACCCACTCCTCGATAAGTATGTTTTACATATGGAACAAAAGAGATTTCATTATATAAAGCTCTACCCAAATTTTCTACCATGTGATCATCTTTATCCACTGGCACACCTTTTGGACTGTGTAAATCTGCATTCTTCCCAGTATATTCCTGCCAACGATAATGTTCTATCTCAAAAATAGTTCTTTCGCATGTTGAAAATATATAGACTTCTGGCGCTTTAAGCATGTATCCATTGATTTGAGTGTAATTTAAAGCACTTGTGATACGTCTGTCCGACATCGCACGGGCCTTTGTTGCTTCGAGATATGTTAAACCATAATCGGATAATTTCATTGCGAGCGTTTTACCATCTTCACTATGTTGATTCGGAACAAATGCAGATGGATCACACATACGTTGAATAATCCTATATTGAGTAGCCTTATTTTTAATCTTTGAGGCCAATTCTTCTTCTCCATTCACTTTTACAAACATTTCATCAATAACATATTTAATATTATTTTTATCAACTGCAACCCACATACAAGCATCTGGATTTCTAGGATGAGGATCTAAAAATTCGTAGACCGCAAAGTTTCTTAAATCAATATTAAAAGGTTCAATGACATGTACATTTCTGTCAAAATTCTTAAATATCATACCAACCAAATGCTGGAATTTACCATAAATACGCGCTTGCTTTTCATCTTCAGAATATTCAGCAATAATATTCATAATATCCGCATGTTTCAAATGTCCTCTACATCCATGTTCTCTGCAAGCACTTTCAATATCCGCTTCGATATACGCAATTTTTCTTTCATGTCTCATTAAGGCTCCCGTTTGTTCTGATTTTACTTCTATATCAATTTTTCCCTTCGCAAATTTATCATACATATATGCCGAGCCGGCAAGAGGAGTGGCACCAATAAATATAATACCTCCTCGCCTCATACGAGCCACTGTGGCATTAAATATCGCCTCTGGTGGAGGTTCATCAAACCAAGCCCAACCAAGTGTTACACCCTCAAATTCTTCCACTGATTGCTCATAAGTCATAATATCGAAATCCCAACCACTATCAGTTTTCCATATACTTTCGAATTTTTTATTACCTTTGGATGTTTTATATCTATTTTTAGGAAACCAAAACTTCATTTCTGGTATCACGTTCTTTTCAATATTTGTAGGAGTAGAAATGATACGTCCTCTTTTCGAGAAAGGAAACTCTTTGAATAATTTACCGTTAAAATAATCATTTTCTCCTGTATTCCAAAAGAAATGAGCTAAGATATTACTACATGTTGCGGTTTTTCCTACTCCATTCGCGGCCGAATATAAAACAATAAAATTATCTCCACTTGCAACAGCATCAATAAATTCTTCACCCTTACCGGATGGTTCATAATATCGATAACGTTCCTCTGTAAGTCTGCGTGCTTCTTCTTCCAAGATAGCACGCGCTTCTTCTTTATTTTTAACTTTTGTTTGGACCATAATAAATATTTTTTCCGTTACTATGATCTATTTCATGCTGAAAAGCATGTGCTTTTAGTCCTTCGCACCATTCTATCTTTGTAATCATAAGAGGAATAATACCGAACAATTTACGAACAATTTGATATCTAACTTTAATTCTAAAATATCTTTCAACATATTTCTCATCCTTATGAGGAAATGATATGCATCCTTCTTTTATAGATATTTTATTAGATACACTTTCAGTCTTGTAAGTTATAAGTCTTTGTATTTGTCCATTCTCTCCTCTGACTATATTACTCTTAGGAACTTGTCTATCTATCTTCTCCGGTGCTTCGAGTATCTCTGGATTTATAATTACTTGGGATGGAAAGAAAAAATTATTGTAATTGTCTTTCGTTCCACGTTTAGATTTTGCACTACCTACCAACTGCTTATTTAAAATAAAGAAACTAAAAGGTTTCTCCTCAAGTTGTGAATGATGCACGCCAATAAATCCCTTTTCTTTATCCCTAAATTTTCCTTCGTTCACAAATTCAATAAACTTAGGTAATAGATTTTTAATTTCAGAATATTTTTTAACTGGTTTGGAAATTGCGTATATTCCGATCTGACTATTTGGTTGTGGTTTCAATATTTCCATAAAAATTATTTAGTTATTCTTTTAAATTTTATACCTTCCAAATCTTCAATTTCTTTCGAAATATCGTTAGTTTTGACCATTTTATCGGTTTTTGGCTTTTTTTGAGCCTCAATTTTGACCGTAGAGGCATCCGTTTTTTGTTTAATGAGTAAGATATCAAGATTAAACTTTGGGTTTAATGGAACATTGAAACCGCTTGAGGCAGGGGGTAGTTCAATGTATGTCTCGATCGTTTTTAAAACAAAACTGATTTTCTTACTTTTGAGTGCTTTATCGTAATCCGACATATATTTGTCATAGGCGACTTTTGTTGAAAAAACCACGTGTGCAACTTGTTCTTCATTCTCTTTAATTTCTTCAACAATATATATCTTATATCTCTTATTTTTCATTTTGTATCTTTTTTAAAACCAAATACCGAGCATATTTGATAGGTTTAATAAATAACTCTGTGATGTCCCATGCGAAAGTTTCAACATCAATTAAAAAAGAAAGTATCTGATATAAGATTACTTTTCTTTTATTAGATTGATTATCCATATGGGCGATTTATTTAAAATTCTGTCTTTGTTTCAGACTACGAAACAAATATATATTACTAAATATTATACCATATATAAAAAGCATAACTAGTCTTTTTTAAGAAACTTCTTTCGTGCTTGTATAACTAAATGCGCTAGATCCGCATCTGACATTGCGCGCAAACCGGTCTGTTCAACTTTAATCGTCTCTGGTAACATTTTTCCTCTCCATTTGCCAGCTAATTCTATCGCATCTTTTCTTGTTCTATGATCCGGTGCAAAATAATACACATGGGTTCCTTGCATACCATGAATAATTTTTTTTGGAATACACCCAACGCTTTCAAGTAAAATATAAATATCTTCATCAGAAACTTCCGAATTAAAAAGCATATAATCTAGTTTCTTCGCAACAACCAATTCACTCATGACATTTGTTAATTTATCATCACCGAGCCTATCAACAAGTAACTGTTCCCATGTTTTAGTAAAACCGACTCCTCCTTTTCGTGAATAACTATCAGAATATCCTTCAGCACGCAAAGCCCGATACAAGTTAGCCTTCTTACCTTTTCTTACGTTTTCCTCCATGTGAGCTAAAACTCTTTCGTGTTTCAAAGCAACAATACTTAATTTATTTTTTTTCTTTTCTCTCTTCTCTGGCTTCTCTATCTCATCCATTTCTTCCATCTCTCTTATATCATCCAATA
>Ga0247841_10007861_pt1 | contig 15619 bp, 10 predicted proteins | sample LaCruzMarch2015__2_FD_192410 | JGI IMG/M metagenome (GOLD analysis project Ga0247841, IMG submission 192410) | Freshwater microbial communities from meromictic Lake La Cruz, Castile-La Mancha, Spain - LaCruzMarch2015_18m | ecosystem: Environmental > Aquatic > Freshwater > Lake | place: Spain...
CTTCTTGCAAATCTTGTTTAGTTTCAAATTTAAATTCCAAAATATCATCTTTTACTTCTTGCAAATCTTGTTTAGTTTCAAATTTAAATTCCAAAATATCATCTTTTACTTCTTGCAAATCTTGTTTAGTTTCAAATTTAAATTCCAAAATATCATCTTTTACTTCTTGCAAATCTTGTTTAGTTTCAAATTTAAATTCCAAAATATCATCTTTTACTTCTTGCAAATCTTGTTTTGTGACAAAAACTTCGCTTAATTTTTGTATATCATTATTATCTATCATACTTTTTGATTATATTTTTATTATAATCTTACCAAAAACTATGTCAAATTTATCCGGCGGTCCAGCCACCATCAACTACAACTTCACTACCTGTCATATAAGACGATTCGTCGGATGCTAAAAATAAAACAGCGTTAGCAATTTCTTCTGATTTTCCACTTCTTTTCATTGGAATTGGGGCCAGCATTGCTGCCCTTTGTTCGTTAGTCATGCTTGTAGTAGATGCACCTGGGGTATCAATTGAGCCAGGGTCAACAACATTCACACGAATTCCCATAGGAGCTAATTCTAAAGCCATTGCCCTTGTCATTCCAACCATTCCACCTTTTGAAGCGCAGTAATGTGTAAGCCCTGCAAACCCCATTTTAGCAGCAATCGAGGCAATGTTGATAATTGACCCCGATTTTTGCTTAGCCATTTCCTTTGCGCAAGCTTGGGCCATCAAAAAACTTCCTTTTAAATTTACATCAATAACTTTTTCAAAATTGGCTTCGGGCATTTGTAAAAACGGCTCAAAAGGAAAAATGCCGGCGTTATTTACTAAGATATCTATTTTCCCGAATGTCTTAACCGCTGTTGCAACAACATTATCAATTTCCGCTTTTTTACTGACATCACATTGTACAGCAATTGCTTCACCCCGACTTTGTTTTATTTTTTCTACAACTTGCTGGCATCCAGGCAAATCAATATCGCACACAACAACTTTAGCTCCAGCACCAGCAAGTTTAATTGAATCAGCTTCGCCCATTCCTTTGCCTCCACCCGTTACAATGGCAACCTTCCCTTTTAAATCACAAAATTTTGGTAAACTTTTATTTAATCCAAACACGAATTTGGGAGCGAGGCGTACAAATTCGCTTCGGAAATTAGGCCATAATATATCTTATACTTCTAGGCCTGATTTACGTATGCAACACCTTACTCAAATAATAATATAATTTTATTATACTATATTTTCTTCACACAAACAAAAAGCCCCGAATAATTTCGGAGCTTATTTATTATTTTATTCTTTGCAACAATCAATTACATACTTAACAGCCCTTCCAAGTTTTGCCATAATGCTGGTTTTTTTATCCGGATCTTCGTTGTTTATTTGGTTGTCGTCAATTTTTTTAGCATCACCCAAATTAATCATTTTTAAATTTAAACCCCAAAAAAGCGAATACAAATCAAATGACTTTTTAAACAAATCTTTGGCTTCTTCTTTTTTGTCCTGACCCTGTGCTTTTGTGCCAACCTCCATTAACCGCATTGAAGCAGCCAATAAATGTTTTGAAATGCACCAACGCTCTGAGCCGTCCTCAACATCCTTCACTAATTTCCTCAACAATTCTCCGCGCATTTTTCTTGCTTCCTGTAGTAAATTAAAATATTCAGGATTTCCCGTTTTTGCTCCGGTAAAAAAGAAATGCTCTTCTATTGAAACTAAATTCATTATCGCAATCGATAAATCCTCATCAGATGACAGGTCCAGCTGGTCTTTTTTGCTTGCCTGAACTTTTTTTATAAACGCATCTACGTTTAAATTATTTTCCATAATTATATAAGCTTATATGTTATTAATAAGTAAAATATTACGCTTGTTAATAGTAAAATTACAACTGGAATTACAACTTTTTCGTAATTAAAATGCGGTTTACCGCCATTCTTATTTTTTAGATACAAATATAAATAATGTGACAAAATAAAAATAACAGTTCCTACGGCCGAACCAAAGACAATTTTATCAATTCCAAAAACTTTGTTTAGCGGATGTCCAATAATTCCAGAGTAATACAAAGGCACAAACGTCAACAAATAATAAGCCAAAAAAATTACCAACCTGTCAAAAGCAAAGGTCCAATTTTTCTTTTTCATTTCGCTTAATGTCCATAAAACTATTGCCATAAGCAAGGCTCCAATCCAAACAGATGAAACTGTGTCGTCAATACCAATCCACCTTGAAAATCCAAGTCCAGCGCCAACAGCCACAACACAAACAGGACAAACAGCCTTAACAGAACTTGCTAAAAAAGTTCCTAAAAATATTAAAATTGAAAAAATTGTTGTTTTTTTAAACATTATTTTATGCCCGCTTGAATTTTAAAAAAGTTAATCACGTCCACTTCCCCTATTAAACAATTTTTTCCGTCATACAAAAAAGGAACACCCACACTGTTTGATGTAAGACTACATTTTTCTGCTACCTGGCCCAACAAAGCCGCATTACTTTTGTTATACCAAACTTCTATTCTCGTAAAACTTACTTTTTGTTCGATATTATTATTTTTTATATAATCATCAACATTTTTGCAATGCGAACAGCCTTGCCCATAAAACAAAATTGTGCCGTCAGGCAAAGAAACAGGCTTTATCGAACTGGAAAATATGGACCCCAAAAATCCTGATTGAACACCCCAAAATGCCAATCCGGCTAAAATTACTACTAAAATTGTATACAAAATTACTTTATCCATATATTTTATTATACATTAATTAAACACTATTTATTAAGTTCTTTCAATATCTTAACTAAATCAAGCCCGTACATTTTGCAAACCTCCCCAATTTTCAGTTTATCAATTTCAAAAGAAGCCATCGGGCAACTCAAACACGGCACACCATTTTTATGCAAAACTTTCTCGCCGTTTTTTTGTTCCAAAATTTTCTCGAGTGTTGAATTTTTAGTAATTCTCATAAATATAAAGCGAGGTAGTGGACTTTTGAGCGTATTACAGGACACGTTCAGTGCCTGTCGAAGCGAGTTTCTGCCGAAGGCAGACACGAGCGTTAGCGAAAAGGTCTACTGCCGAGCGAAAATTATACAATTATTCCCCCTCCAAGCACGCGATTTCCTTTATAAAAAACAGCTGACTGGCCGGGGGTTATTGCCCTGTCACCTTTTACAAAAATCAACTCTCCATTTTTACTTAATTTAGCTTTTTTAAGTGGCGCCCTGTACCTTGTCCTGACATCCAACAAAATAGGGAGCCCTTCAGGCTTTTCAATCCAATTTATATTTTTTATTTTTGCTTTTTTAACCAATAAATCTTTTTCTGCACCAACATAAATTATGTTTTTCTTAATGTCCTTCTTTACAACAAAATATGGCCCATGTCCATCTTTAATGTCCAAACCATGCCTTTGCCCAATTGTGTAATAATAAACTCCATCGTGTTGACCAATTTCTCTTCCAGATAAAGAAAAAATTTTTCCAATTTTCGGCTTTATATACACTTTCAAAAAATTCTTCATATCAAATTGCCCTACAAAGCAAACCCCTTGGCTGTCTTTTTTTTCGGCATTTTCCAAGCCGAATTTTTTAGCTAGCCTCCTGACTTCCGGTTTTTCCAAATTTCCTACAGGAAAAATAATTTTATCAAGTTGTTTTTTTGAAATGTCGTATAAAAAATATGTCTGATCTTTATTTTTGTCTTTGGCTTTAACCAAGTGGGGCGACAAATCCGAAGCGTACCCCGCAGGCAAAATGCTTGGTTCCGCGAAGCGGAATTTTGCCGAGGACTGAGCGAGCCCGCGCTGGCGGGCGAGCGCTAGCGAAGGATTGTCGCCGAACGATATCTTAGCATAATGCCCAGTTGCCACAAAATCTGCCCCTTCTTTCATTGCTTTGTCAAAAAAATAACCGAATTTTATTACTTTATTACACATTACGTCAGGGTTTGGAGTAATTCCTTTTTTATATGAATCAATCATATATTGCCCAACTTCTTTTTCATACTCCTTAGAAAAATCCCAGGTTAAAAAGGGGATTCCCAATTTAGCGCAAACCTGCATTGCATCTTGCCTGTCTTGCTTCCAAATACATTCTTTACCCAAAATTTTAGGTGACCATTGGCGCATGTAAACCCCAACAACATCAAAGCCCTGCTGTTTTAAAAGCGCAGCCGAAACCGAGCTGTCCACGCCACCCGACATCGCACAATATACTTTTAATTTTTTACCCGTAGTATTTTTCATTGTAAAACTTTATAAGTTGTTCAATTTCAGGAATAGATTCAGGATCGCCAACTCCAACTTTTAATTTTTTCTGCACATCAATTAATGTTTTAGCGCCTTCTAAGACAGCTTCTTCAATGTCTTTGTCTGTAATATTCAGCCGTTTATCAATAATTTTTGCACCTTCAACAATAATTTTTTCATGCTGACCTGTATTGCGAAAATAATTATTGGCAGCTGCTTGAAATGCCTTGTCGCACAACACCGAACAATGAATTTTTCTGCTTGGCAAACCTCCCAAACGCTTCAAAATGTCTTGGGGTTTAACTTTTAAGGCGTCATCAATTTTCATTCCCCCTTTTTCTGTAACCATTACTGAAAACATAGAAGTTGCAGCAATTGCCGAAGCACAACCAAAAGTCCTCCATTTTAATTTCTTAATTCTTTGCGACTTTGGGTCAATTTTTAGCCAAATTCTCATTACGTCGCCACATTGAGGCGAACCAACTTGGCCAACACCGTCAAACATTTTTTCATTTTTCGGCAACTTATCCAAAAAGTTCTTCGGCTTAAAAAAATGCTCTTTGACAGTTTTTGAATAAATCCAACTCTCACCAGCATTTACACCGGCTACATCTTTTGTTTTGTTTTTAGTTTTTTTAATTTTCATATAAGAATAAAGCGAGGACGAGGCAACAAATTTTTGGATGAGGGGCAGGTGCCTGGGGGACACTTCCCCCGAAGATCAAAAATTTCGTTGCCAAGTCCGAGCGATTAAATCTTCACATTTACGGGGGAGATTTTGCGTAAATCTCCGACAATTTTTGGTAAAACTTTTAAAACACAATCTAAGTCTTTTTTTGTTGTGCTTCTGCCCAAAGTAAAACGCAAATTTCCGTTAGCATATTCATAGGGTCTTCCAAGGGCCAAAATGACATGTGAGGGTTCTAAACTTTGCGAATCGCAGGCAGAGCCCGTTGAAACGCAAATGCCGTGCTTATCAAGCCACAAAAGCATTGCTTCACCCTCAACATCTAAAATTGAAACATTAATATTGTTTGGTAATCGTTTGTCAGACGAGCCGTTTAAAACAACTTTTGGAATTGCTTGTAAAACTTTTTTTATAAAATAATTACGCAGTTTTGTTTCTCTAGAAAATTCACTCTTTCTTTTCTTCTGGGAAACTTCCAAAGCTTTTGCCAATCCAACAATTCCCGGTAAATTTTCAGTTCCACTTCTTTTCCCATTTTCTTGCCCACCGCCAAAAACTAAAGGCTCAATTTTTGTGCCAATCCTAACATATAAAACGCCCGTGCCTTTTGGCCCATAAATTTTGCTTCCGTTTAAAGTCAAAAGGTCAACTCCTAGTTTTTGAACATCTAAGTCCAAATAACCGGCCGATTGGCAAGCGTCGGTGTGAAAATAAATTGGTGTATTAATTCCCCGCTTTTGCCTGTCTTCTTTGATTTCTTTAATAATTTTTCCAATTTCAGCAACTGGTTGAATTGTGCCAATTTCATTGTTGGCATACATTACTGAAATTAAAATTGTTTCATCGGTAATTAATTTTCTTAAATCGTCCGGCGCCACTAAACCATCACTATTTACTTTTAATAAATCTAATTTAAAACCTTCTTTTTCAAGTTGCTCAGCTGGAAATAGCACTGCATGATGTTCTATGTTTGAAACTATCACACGAGCAGCTAAAAGCGAGGGCGAGGACGAGGGAATAAATTTTTTCGAGGCGAAGGGATCCGGGAACACAGGCTGAGCCGCAGAAAAAATTCTATTCCCGAGTCCGAGCAAAAAAGCCCGAGCCACTCCCAAAATTGCCATGTTGTCTGATTCAGTGCCCGAGCCGGTAAAAATAATTTCTTCTGCTTTGCAATTTAAAACTTTAGCCACACTTTTTCTGGCCTCAACAACCGCTTTTTTTGATTCACGCCCCGCTTGGTGCAGTGACCCTGCATTTGCCGAAATTTTACTAAAATACGGCTCCATTGCTTTGAGCACATTTTTATCCATTGGGGTTGTCGCTGCATGATCGAGGTAAGTAATATTCTTCATACTAATTTTTAATTCTAAATTCTAAATTTTAAATAAATTTTTAATGATTTAATTTTTAAATTTAAACTTTTATCATTCAATTAAAATTTAAAATTGAAAATTTCAAATTACTTAACTAATTCTGATAATTTTATGGAATATAATGTTTCAGACAATGATTTTTTTACTTTGTCCCAAACATTTTTCGACGCGCATTTTTTTGACTTCCCACACAAGCAACAATCAACCGGATTTATTTTCCCTTCAATAGTTTCCACAATAATTCCTGCCGTAATTTTGCTTGCCGGTTTTGCCAAATAATAACCACCATTGGCGCCATGTTTTGAAGAAACCAGGTTTGCTTTTTCTAAACTAGAAAAAATGTTACTTAAAAAATTAAAAGGCACACCCTCAATATTAGAGATTTCTCGTATAGAAACAACTCGCTTATTTTTAGCAAGATGGACCATTGCTGTAAGTCCATATTGCGCCCTTTTTGAAATTTTCATTTTATACATAACCAACTAATTTTGTTGGTTATATATACTTTAGCAAATAAAAAACAGCCCGTCAAGTAACGAGTGAGCCAGCAAATCACGCGAGCACGTGAGCCAAATAAATTTTTTCGAGGCGAGGGTCACTGTCCCGAAGCAGGGTGCAGGACTGTACCCTGCGAAGGGATAGTCAAGCCGCAGAAAAAATTTGATTTGGCAAACAAGCGAGCGATTACTGATGAGCGAAATTAATTAGCTACCTTGGCGAATAAAAGTTTCAAAAGGTTCCCGACAGCGGTTTGAGATTCTCTGTCATTTTGGCTTTTGGTAAACATTTCCCAATTAGAAAAAATTTCTTTATCTTTTATGTCCCTTACCGCGTTTTCCAGGCTAAGCCTGTCTTCAAAATTAACACTCCCCTGCCCCAACAAAACCTTATCAATAAACAAATCGGCAAAAGACAAAACATTATCATTAGTTTTTTGGACAACAACTTCCTCTTTATATTTCTGCAAATCAGCGCGATTCATAAAAAACAAAGTAACAAAGCACACATTGCCTGCGACCAAAACAGTTATTAAGATTATTATGACTATTTTTGCTTTTTGCATCTTATTTTAAATTACGTTTTTTTATAAATACTATAATAACAATTATTAAAAGAATTATAATAATTCCCAAAAGAATTCTTTCTACTGTGAAAATTCGCCAAAACCAATTTTTGCTTTTCATTTCAATGTTCATGTGCACACCCGATCCTTCGGTCACTTTAAATGTTTCACTTTTGTATGTTAAATAATCATTAGAAGTGACTTCAATGTAATATTCGCCCACGGGCACCAAGAAAGAATATTTTCCGGTAGCATCGGTAATTTGCGGGTTGTCCTGCTGGAAATTTTTAGCTGACCACAACTCATATTTGTTTGTAGCAGGGTCTTGCCAATACAAAGAAACATTCGCATTCGCAATTCGTGTCTCGTTTACTCCATTTTTTTCATAAACATATCCTTCAGGATCAACCACCATAATCATAGAAATGTTTTCTGATTTTTTTTGCTTACCCTCAATTACCTGATAATTTATTTTTGTTCGAATTTCGTATTGCCCATCAACAACCGGTGTTTGAATTTCAGTTTCCCAAACGCCATCATTATTTTTATCTTCGTAGGCAAATTCTGCTAAAACAAGGTCTTTAGTTGCTTCAACTTTTTCTGTGCCCTCTTTCACATTTGTTGCATCCATTAATGAAGCCGCTGCGGCAACCGAAAGGCTTTGTATGTAATTAAAAAATGAAAGTCGCGAACCTGCCGATTTAAAAATAACAAGCCCAGTTACACTTTCTGCTTTATTGTCGGGTTTTACTGCCAAATAAAGTGGCTTGTTTTGAATTGTTGTTATTGTTTTTATTGGCTCACCTAAATTTGAAATGGAAACTTTTGTATTTAAGTCAATGTTGCCTGTGCCTCCAACTCTTGCAAAAACAAACCCTGCCGGAATTTGCGCAATTTCTTTAGTTGTAAAATCTGAAACAGCTAAATTAGCATTGGCGCCCGATGCTTCTGCCAAACCCGGAAAAATTAAATTTGCAGTTTGAAGTTTTTGAATGTCTTCGGGTTTTGTAATTCCTACCTTTTCCAAAGTTTGTCCAAATTGCGCAAATTTTAAAGCCAATTCTTTAACCGAGTCAGGCAAAGGCAAAATGGCAATTTTTTCCAATTCAATTTTTGGAACTAAAATTCCGCCCCTAAACACCACTTGCGCCTCTTCCGGCACCGCCTGTTCGATTGGAGGGTACAATACTACACCCTCCTCCGGCGGAGTTTGAGGATTAAATACATTTGTGATTTGCTGGACTACATTTTCAACAATCTGCTGTGGAATGTTTATGATTTGCTCAACGATATTGGGTTGCTTTGTCTCGCCGGAGCTTTCAGCGGAAGTGGAAGTTGTCGGGGTGGATAAACCTCCTCCACCACCCGAAACGATCCTGACCACCTTCGAAGAAATGCTTTCGTTGTTTGAAACAGAGTCGGTTGAATAATACCTAATGTAACCTGTGCTACCTACACTTACGGGGTTTGTGTAAACCGTGTTTGGTGTGCAGGTGTCATTTTCGGAAATACAATAATATGTGGTAAGGCACCCCGAGCCCGAGCCATCACTACACGACAAGGTGACTGTGACGTCGGGAATAGACAAAGTGCCAAAGGTGTAGCTTCCGGCGGTGGCTGTGGTGGATGGGGTTGTTGTGTCAAGAATGAAACTTCCCATGGTTGTCCATGCAGAGGTGACTGTGCCGTCGTTGTTTTGTGCGCACCAGTAGTAGGTGGCGTCGGAAGAAAGTGCTTGTCCTGCGGAGATTGTGATTGATGTGTTTTCATTTTCGTCACTTGTGGCGGGGTCACTTGTGCCCCAAGCAATTACGTTTGTGTTGGCTGTGCAGTCGGCGAGTCCTGAGGACGAGATTCTGTAATTAGTTGTGCCTGTGTCGCCTGAGTCGTTGTCTGAATAATTGGCTGACAATGTTGGGGTGGTGTCGTTGGTATAACTTGCGTTGGTTGGGCTGACGAGGGTTGGGGCGTTGGGGGTTTGGTTGAACAACCAACCAAGGTTGTTGCCTGAATCGGTGAATGTGGTGCCTCGAGCGTCAACTTCGGTGCCGGTGTTGTTGCTGTCCTTAACATCGAGGTAGTTGAAACTTCTTGATGCTGGGATTGCCATGTTCCAACGGGTGCCGGTGCTTGTGCTACGGAGTTGGAGGAAACTGCCTTCTGCGCCAGTGGCATTGAATGCTGTATCTACTGTGTATGTGGCTCCGGCGGTGAAATCATATTCTTTGCCTGCGCCTGATAAGGTAAGGGTTTTGTAGCTTAGGTTGGGAATAACAACAGCTGTTGTGTCGCCGGTGTATGCAAATGTTGAACCACTGTTTGGAGTAATTGTTCCTGAGTTGGAAACCGAACCTGCGATGATGAGCGTGCCGTTGTTGACGAGGGTGGTGCCGGTGCCAATGGTGAGGGTGGTGCCTGTTTTTGTTGTTGTGAGGGTTTGGCCTGCGTCAATTGTGAGTTTGCCTGCTTTGCTGGTGGTGAGGGTAACTGTACCAACGGTGGTGTCGGTCACGGACGAAGTGATTTCGGTGACCACACCTGTAGCTGGCGATAAATTATTATTATCAATTATCAAGTCACCTCCGCCCGTGCCTTGCAAAGTCGTTTGTTTGTAAACAGTACCAGCAGCGGCATCTCTATTTCCGTCTCCCCCATAAGCCGTAATACTCCCAGAATAACTAGAAAAATCAGCATTGTTTCCTGTGAGAATAAGTGCGATTCTGCCACCACCGCCAGATCCATAACTACCGTTGCCACCGTTGGCTGTAATATTGCCTGTTGTTCCCAAGATTGTTTCTGTAATTATATAAATACTGCCACCGGAGCCACTATTGTAATCATTCTTACCATTAGCTGAGATAATTCCATTAATAGTTGATGACTCCGTTACAGTCAAAAGAACTGCACCACCGCCAACGCCAGCATTTGTACCTCCACCGCTCCCAAGATTCGTGGGAGCAGTAAACGAACCATACGTTATGCCAGTGGAGCTCGCCCAAAAACCACCAATACCTCCATAACTGCCACCATCACCAACAGCTAACCCCTTTCCAGGGCCATAACCAACATCATATCCGAGATAATTCACATTTACCGTTCCACCACTATCCAACTGAAAATTAACCCCAATTGTTAAATTAAGTTTGTTTGTTTCAGCAGTTGAATTGTCTTCGTGAGTAAGATTTCCTCCTGACTGTATTGTTAAACTTCCTGACAAAGTATGTGGTACGTCTATTCTCAATGTTCCTGTACTTTGGACAGTGGTGATTGTTGCGGGATTAAAGGTTGAAGTTGAGTTAATCCAAAGTAGATAATTTAAGTTGTAAGAAGCTGGAGTTGTAAGCGTGCCACCATCTAAATAAATTCCTTCGGTTTGTTCACCTGTGTCATTGTTTATTGTAATTCCGTTAAGGTCAAGTGTTCTGCCACTGCCTACTCCAACAACACCTCCGTTGCTCAAAGTTAATGTATCAAAATCATTGGTATCCCATGTGTCGTCGGTTATAATTGCCGTAACAACTCCACGATATGGAGACAAATTATTATTGTCAATGATGAGCTCTCCACCACCTTCCCCTTGTAATGTTGTTTGCTTGTAGACAGTACCTGCGGCGCCATCCTCATTAGCATTAGTATTATCGCCCCCATAAGTTGTAACACTTCCCGAGTATCCTAAAAAATTTGCGTCCCCTCCGGTAAGGACAAGCGAGATGCGTCCACCTCCTCCCGCGCCCCCATAAGTAGAATTACCGTTGCCCCCATTTGCAGTAATATTTCCTGACCCAGTAATAGTGCCTGTGGTCAAATATACGCTTCCTCCAGCACCTCCACCTAAACCAGCTTTACCACTAGCTACAATATTTCCATTGATTGTAGCCAATCCTGTAATAATCAATCTAACTGCCCCACCACCATTAGCATCTGTCCTACTACCAGCACTGCCAATATTTGTTGGAGCCGCGATTAATCCATAAGTGTTATTAGTAATTGCGGTTCCTTTATACCCACCAATACCTCCATAACTACCACCATTTGGATAAATTCCAACTCCTGGACCAGAATTTACATCATAGCCGAGGCCGGCAACATTCACCGCGCCGCTGGCGCCTAGGGTGAAGTTGCCACCAACTGTCATGTTGAGGCGGTATTTTTCGGCGGTTGAGTTGTCGGCGTGTTTAAGCGTGCCGGCGTTGATGGTGAGGTTGTTGGTTATGGCAAGAGTGTCAAATGCGATTGCGCATTGGGCTGAGAAACATGTGTTGACTTGCACGCTTCCTGTAAATCCGGTGTCAATGAGAAGTCCTGCGACTGTTTGTACTCCGCTGACTGGTGTTATACAGGCGTCGTCCCAAATTATTGCGTCGGCGGTTGAGTTGATTACTACTGTGTCGGTGGCGGTTGGGAGCGTGTCGTTGTCCCAGTTGGCTACTGTACTGCAATTGTTGTTGACTAAGCTTCCCGAGTCCCAGGTTTTAATTCGTCCGGTTGTAATAAACCAACCTGTGTTGTTGCCCGAGTCGGTTGTGTATGAAGCGGGGATTGTTGCGCCTGTGGCAATTGAGTCCATGACATCAACATAATCAATTGCAAATGTGGCTCCGGTGACTGCAAGGGTGTAGGTTGAAGCGTCTGTTGAACTTCGCAGATTTATTCGGTCGTTGTCGTCACGGCCATCAAGTGTAAGGGTGTGAGTTATTGTTTGTGTGGTGCCGGCTGTGAATGTTATTGTTTCGTCAGAGCTGTCGTCGGCACCTTCGGTTTTTGTAAGGTTGTAGAAGGTGGTGTTGCCTGAAATGATTTGGGCTGTGCCGTTGAGGACAACGGTGCCGGTGCCGGCGTTGAATGCATTTGTGCCTACGCTGTTGGTGAAGTTGCCTGAAACATTAAGAGTGTTTGAGCCAAGTGAAATTGTTCCTGTGTAAGTGGACATAATGTTTATTCCTGCAATGGTTGCTGTTGTGTCAATTGTGCAGTTGTCGGTGGCGGTGCTGTTGAATACTGCTGTGTCGGTGGTTGTTGGAACAACTCCACCTTGCCAGTTGCCTGCGGTGCTCCACAAGTTGTCACCAGCTCCGTTGGTCCAAACAATTCCCGTTGATGGGCTTTCCCCCTCGACGGAATAAAATGTCCCCGGTGAATTTTGGTTGGCATATTCAGTGGAAATCCAGCCAGCTGTGCGGGCGAAGTTAGAAAGTCGCGTTTCGTCAATAAGACCCTTAAACACATCAAGTGTTGGAAAAGCATTATACTGACGTCCTATGTAAGTAGGATTCCCGCCAAAATTAATACCGCCAGCGTAAGAAATCGAATTATTAAATGCACCATCTATATATACCATCAAATCAGTTCCATCATATTTTGCAACTATATAATGCCACGATCCAGCAGAAAAATCTGATAAAGAAGTCAAATAAGTTGTATGATCAGTATTACCATCTGGTGTAACAATAAAACCTATTCCAGTGCCCACTCTATGAAACAATAATAAATCATTCTTTGTTGTAGACGGCCATTCTTGCATCCGGGTAAAAATCGCATCATCACCACTCCAAGAATTCCCATTTATCCACGAAGAAATCGTCATGGCAGTAGGAGTATTTAAGGTGATGGAAGTTCCGACATTTATGTTATCATTTGTTCCATCAAAGTTTTGTGTACTAGCAATTTTACCAGAAGCAGAAACGGTCGGTTGATTTGTTGTGTTAGTTGAATCGTTATTGTTTGAAGTGCTATCTTGGTAGTCGCCAGTGGCGCCGGTGCCGGTTTCTTTGAGGTGGTAAACTGCTTTGAAATTAGAATCCCAAACATTTTGGGAACCATAGGTGGAATCGGCGGCGGGTTCGGTGGCGGTGGAGTTGCCGTAATACATGTAAATGACTGTGTCGTATTGGTAGGACAATGTTGGGACTTTGACCCACGCGGTAAGCGTGCCTGCGCTGTAACTTTCAATTTCTCTTGCGAGGTATGTTCCGCCGTCGTCGGCGGTAAACCTTATGTCTGTTCCATTGGCGTTGATGTTGGATAAACCGGTGAGGGAAATTAAAACTGGGAAGTTGGTTTGGGTTTCGGTGGTGGCGCCAACTTTGGTGTGGTCAATAGTAATTTTCTTTCGGTAGTTCCACCCCGACAACCACACTACATTGTCTTCTTCGGTGGAAAATGCAATTTCATTGTCGGCGTTGCCTTGGTTGTTGTATTCAAACTTTATCCAGTCTGCCGAGCGCGCGGAGTTGCTGATGCGGACTTCATCGAGCGAGCCGTTAAGCATATCTGATAAATTAACACCATATTGACGCCCAATATAAGTTGGTTGTCCAGAAAAATTAATACCATTAACATATGGAGTTGTTCCGCTTATAGTTCCATCAATATATATAGAAAGATTTGTTCCATCAGATATTGCAGCAATATAATGCCAAACTCCTGATGAAATATCTGACGTAGAAAATAGTCCTGCTACATTAGCAGTATTACCATTTGGAGTAACATTAAAACCTATCCCCACGTTTTTCCTATGATATAGTAAAAAATCGCTTCGAGTAGCATCAGGCCATGTATACATCCTTGTCACAATTCCATCATCCCCACTCCAAGAACCTCCTTTAATCCATGTAGAAATTGTTATATTTGTTGGAGTACTAAGTGTATTTGATGTTCCAAGATCAGAATAATCATTGGCCCCATCAAAAGTTAATGACCCATCAATCTGACCATCAGCTTGAACTGGGGAGTGGGTTGGCGTGCCAGTGTTTGCGTTGTTTGTTGAGTCAGCGTTGTTTGAGCCGGTTGCTTCTTTTAAGTGATAAACTGCTTTGAAGTTGCTGTCCCAAACGTTGGTGGGGCTTTGGCCGTCGGTGGCGTCGGATTTGCCGTAATACATGTAAATGTCGGTGTTGACGGCGTCGTCAATGGTGGCTACTTTGACCCAGAAAACTCCTGTGGCTGCAGCTCCACCTCCGCCAGTCCAACTTTCTCTTTCGTAATACAATGTGCTTCGGCCACCGCTGTCGGTAAACCTTATGTCATAACCAGTTGCAAGCGCTTGAGCTAAATCAGCGTCGGCTGTAACTTTGACAAGTAATGGGAAGTTTGAAAGGTCAGCATCAACATTAGTTTGGTCAACAGTAATTTTCTTTCTGTGCGCCCAACCTGTAAGCCAAGCCACGGGATCGACAATATAGTCGAAGTCGATCCCGAAATTCGAAGCACTAATATCGAAATCCGAAACTACTTTTAAATCGAAGGTGTCGGTGGGGGTAACAAGATTAGTTAATTCTGCACGGTACGTATTTTCCGAGTTTACGTTGTTGATTTCGGCCACTAAAGATCCTTCTGTCTGATTTCCATTACTGTCAGTATATACGGGATATATTTTGATATTTGGATTTTGGTCATTCGAATTTGTTTCGGATTTCGGATTTCGTGCTTCGGGTTTAGCGTGCACTGTAATATCCTTCGTGTTGTCTAAAATATCGTTGAAGGTTACACGCACGTAGTCGTTTTGTGGAATTGTGGCGAAGATGTTGTCTTGCATTGCAACTGTGTCGTAAATGTCTTCAACTAAGTCCTTGTTGTTGTCGAGGTGCCAAGCTTTACTAATGAAGATAATCTCAAATGTTTGGGTGGAAAGGTGGGGCACTGTCCATTCTATGTAATCTAACTTGCCGTTGTTGTTTGTATCATATGCGTGAAAAGAAACGTCTTTATCGTTTTCATTACTCCACTTAATTTTAATTTTGTTTTCTTGACCTACTTTATAAATTTCAGGAATTTTGGTGCTGGCTAGAATGTCGGTGAGTTGGGCGTGAGTGGCTAAACATTCTTGGTATTGTTCGTCGAGTGATTTTTCAGGGGTTACCGGTGTTTCTACGACCGGGGTTTCTTCTGTGAAACTGTCATTTGATCCTCCGGTAATTAAATTAACTGCGTCTTCTAAACTGGCGAACAGATATTTTTGTATGTATGTGAAAAGATTGGAAAATAAATCTTTTGCGGCGTTGAAGAGAGATGCCGGTGCGTTTGCAATGTTTGACAGAAGTGAGTTTTGATGCAGAATGCTTTCGCATTCAGTGGTGCCACCTTTGACTGTGACAACCTTGCCCGTGTCAGTGTCTTGCTCGGTGATTATTGGGGCAGGGGTTTCATAGGTGACTGCGACGTAATCTTGAATTTCTGAAGTTTGTTCGACAACTGGAATTTCCTCAACAACCGTTGTTTCTTCTACTATTTCCAATGGAGTTTCC
>Ga0247841_10007864_pt1 | contig 15614 bp, 16 predicted proteins | sample LaCruzMarch2015__2_FD_192410 | JGI IMG/M metagenome (GOLD analysis project Ga0247841, IMG submission 192410) | Freshwater microbial communities from meromictic Lake La Cruz, Castile-La Mancha, Spain - LaCruzMarch2015_18m | ecosystem: Environmental > Aquatic > Freshwater > Lake | place: Spain...
TCTCCTGTAGACATTACGGACATTCCGACAGGTTAGACGTCGACGCAATCTACATTCAAAACACAGTGTAGGCGCAGGAATTTCAAACGTTTTGCCAGCAAAAGTTGGAGATATTTTTTTGTAAAACAATAAATCGTCATCTTCGACGACAAATTCTTTTGAACATTGTTTGCAGGTTTTATTTTCTGCCATAAATTTCCTTTGTCATAATCTTGATCGATTACTTTTCCTCAGCCCAATAACACTTCTCACAATACACTTTTTCTTCCTGCTTGGGGGAGTATGAAGTTTCAAACTCAATCTTGCATCTTCCGTCATGATCATGCCCTGTTTCTTCGCACATACACTGTCGATGATAAAGATTAAATAAATTTATCCGCTCCAAACGTTCTTGCATTCGGATCATATAGTGGAGCCTTGGGATCGGCAGACCATTCTTTATATAGAATAAAAGCTCTTGGGGCGAAATCTTGTATGGTCGCCCCGATTTTTGACACTTTAAAACGCCATCCAATAGCTTTTTACGCTCGCCATCATCCTTCTCGTATGTTTTAATTGGCAGCGGTTCGTAGGGCGTACCGTTAAAGCCAATGTCGTAATCATCTTCCTGCCATCCATAGCCAAGTCTCTGAGACTCTTCTTTTTTCAGAGGGTAATATATGTCAGCTAAAGTTTCATTGTAGTCAAATGCAGAAAATTTCGCGGGGAAAAACTCACCCCACTCGCCCCGTTCTTGCATATCCGAAACTATATCTTTACATAATCTTTCGTATTCATCCTGTGAATATTTCTTGTTTAAAATAAAATACTCTCCATGATTTCTTATTCCGATTGAACCGAATAAATTTCTCGAGTAATAACAATGTTCGCAGTAATACGAATCTGCCAGTTGATAAGCAAAACTGACAAAAGCGCATCTTGCCGATCCGAGGCCGATATTTTGTGATTCATAAACAAGTTCAATGGGAATTCCAAAGCCGGTTATATCGTACGAATCCGTGCCGCGCGTTAAATCATAGCAATATTTACATTCTTCGCTGTGCGCGGTCATAAAACAATTGTGGCAATTTTTTGAATCAAAGACATTATCGCCAGAACAATTTTCACAACGAAGCATCTGTGAAAACTTTTTAGGCTGAGACTGAATTACTGCTTGGAATTCTTTTTTGTAATCATCGAGCTTTATTTCTAATCCAGCTACAAACTCCGATTTCATCTTTTCGTATTGCTCTTTTTCATATTGCTCGTTTTTATAACAATATTGTTTGTGTGATAAACGGCTACACAAAATACAATCCTTGCAGCTATCACAATCTTCAATGAAATAAGAATCTCGACAGTCACCACAATTAACCGACCAATGAACGTTGTAGCATCTTCCTAAATTTATTCCTTCAAAGCAGAGCTCGCAACGTGAATTATATGAAATGTCTACGCACGATTTACTGTCCTCACTCCAATAACCATAATAGACATCCTCGTTTCGCCCAGAGAGAAAAATTAAATAACAGTTTTTATTGTCGTTTGAGAGATTCGAATAATCGCTATTTTCAGAATTTACGTACATTAACGCTGGCTGGGGAACTTTCTTTTTTAATTCTATGACCTGTTCAATAAAACTTCTCGATGAATCATATCCTTGGGCATATTCCGTCGGATCCCATTTGTCCGACCACCAACACTCGCTACAATAAACCTTAATATCAGTTTTGTCTGAAGAGTACATTGAAACAATCTCTTTCTGGCACAAATCGCATTTTCTTTTATGTAAATTTGTGACATTTCTGACCGCTGTGCGTCGTCGGTTGCGACAATCGGGACAAAGACTTGGAGGCGGGATTTCAAAAGTTTTATCTCCAAACGTTGGCGATATTTTTTTATAAAAAGCTAAGTCGTCATCATCTACGATGAATTCACAATTACACTGTTTGCAGGTTTTATTTTCCATTTTAGATTACGGACCTTTGGTAACAATCCTCACAATACACTTTTTCTTTTCGCTCGGGTGCATAAGTCGTTTCCAACTCACTTTCGCAACGTCCTTCATGCCCATGATCGGCCTCTTCGCACAAACATTGGCGATGGTAAAGTTTCAACGGATCGCGCAATGCAAATCTTTCCTCGTAACGAACTTTTGGGTGTTTTGTGGGTATAGGCAAACTATGCTCAATATAAAATGCAATTTCTTGAGCGATTAGCTTGAAAGGCCGGCCCGATATCTCACATTTTACGATTCCTTTCAAGGCCTGATCGATTTCGCTTTGCGATTTAGTATTGAGCATCGGATCATATTGCTTAATATTCTTTGGTCCGTAGAAAGGTCCGACGTACTGCGCATCAAAATTGTCGTCTTGCCAACGAGAGCCTAGATTTAAAGCTTCGTCTTTTGAAAGTGGGAAGTACTCACCGGCCAAAGATTCATTATAAGCAAAAGCTGAAAAACCGATTGGAAAAAACTCTCCCCATTCGCCCATCTTTTGCATATGCTCGATAATTTTCACGACAAGGGCCTCGTATTCTTCTTTTGAGTATTGCTTGTTTAAAATACAATATTCGCGCCCGATTAAACCTATACACCCGAATAGATTTTTACTTGAATTGTAACAAGAATCACAGTAGTAAAGGTTTCTGCAATTTGAAAAACAGTAAGAGCAAAAAAGTAAATTGTTTGCGTTGTGGCCACCAGAAATGTATTCGAAGCACTGCTCAGCATTGTTAAAAACATTGGAAATATCCTGGGAATCTTTTACATTATCCTGCAGAGTGAAACCGTTGTTAATATTTTCAGCATTGTTTGTCTCAAAAGTGTTTTTGCAATTCTTGCTATTTTTTAAATAAGTCCCCGTACAATTATCGCATTGAATAATTTGAGCAAATTTGTGGGGCAATGTATTGGAAAGATCTTTTACTTTTTCTTTTGTTTTTAGAATTCCTTCTTCGTCAAAATTAAAATTTTCTATGAAATTTTCATAATTTTCTTTTGAAAAAGGTTTATTGAAAACAAAGTATTGTTTGTTAGTTAAATTCACACAGCCAAAACAATCCTGGCAACCATTTAGATTGTTGCAAAAATACAGGTTCCTTGAGTTTTGACAATTTAGGCAATAAAAACATCCATAAAGTCCGCTGCAACTGACGCACTCATAAGAATTTTCAACTTTTAAACAAAACAAGCAGTCAATGCATTTTTTAGAATGAAAAACTGAATCGCAATAGTAGATGTCCTCATTTGCAATGACATTAAAACTCATGTAAGCATTTTTGACGTAGCTTGCACCGCTTACAAATTCTGCGTTTTCCATAGTCGCACTTACAATGCTGGCATGAGGGCGAGGTACCTCAAGCTGGAGCTCTTTTAACTGTTCAAAGAATGGTCGTGTAAAATCAAAATCACGGTCGTAACTTCTTACGTCAAAATCATCGCTTTCAAATTCTTCGACTGAATAAATTTTATATGGGGAGTTTGGTGCATAAGGAGAAACCAGCTCTTTGCCAGATTGATCTGACTTTCTCCTGTAGACATTACGGACATTCCGACAGGTTAGACGTCGACGCAATCTACATTCAAAACACAGTGTAGGCGCAGGAATTTCAAACGTTTTGCCAGCAAAAGTTGGAGATATTTTTTTGTAAAACTCGAGGTCCTCGTCTTCTATTTTAAACTCACAGTTGCACTGCTTGCAGTTTTTGGTTAGAGCCATAATAGATTTTGTTTGGATTATTTAAGTAGCATTTCCAGAGCTGGCATTTTCTCACCGGAGATAAAAGTGCTCGTTGCCCCGCCTCCCGTTGAGATAAAGCTGAAACGGTCGGCAATTTTAAGTTCGTCAATTACTTGAGCAGTATTTCCACCGGACACCACTTTCTGGGCTTTTAACTTAGCAATAAATCGAGCAATTTCATAGGTACCGTGGACATATCGTTTGTTTTCGCTCATTCCAAGATTGCCATTCCAGAAAATAGTCTTTGCTGACGATAAGATACTTTTGTAGAGCATAATAGTTTGCGGGCCAATATCGAAAACTCCCGCTTTTAAAGTCTGCTCATTGATCGGCACAATCGCACCGACTTTATTAATTCCGTCCATAGGTAAGAATATTTTTTCGCCTTTGACATGGCCCTTCAAAATATACTCGTTTGCGGTCATACCACCGATAATAATTGTGTCAGCCAGATCTGAGAGCGCTTCCATGATTGGCATTTTATCTTCAACCTTCGCCCCACCAATCACACAAATGAAAGGATGATCGGGATTATTTAATAGTGAAAAAAGTGAGTTGACCTCTTTTTCCACCAACAGCCCAGCGAAGGTCGGCAGAAGGGACTGGACAGCCATCATCGAAGCATGTTCCCTGTGTAAGTTTGCAAACGCATCAATGACACAAACATCGCCAAGCAAAGCTAATTTTTTAGCGAACGTCACCGAATTCTTTTCTTCACCTGAGTCATAACGCAAATTTTCAAAAAGCCTGACCTTCGGTCCCACTTGATAAAATGAGTTTAAAGCAAGACTATCGATATCTGTCTTGCCGGCCTTGGGTGGATTTTTTTCGCGTAAAAGCTCGCCGACTTTTTTAGCTAAGATCGCAGTTGAAAATTCTTTATCGTTAGCTGATTTTGGTCGGCCAAGGTGGGTGACGATATTTACTTCTGCCGCTCCACGTTCCAAGCATTTTTTGACCGTCGGCATCGCGGCAGTAATTCTTTCGACATCCTCAATTTCGCCATTTTCGATCGGTACATTAAAATCGACCCTCACTAAAACTCTCTTGTTTCTGAAATCAGCCCTGCTTAATTGCCGGTGCGATGGAATTCTGACTATCCGTCTAGACGATTCTGCCACTTTTAACCTCCGCGCATATTTCGCACATTTTAGAGAACTCTCCAGCCTTGAGACTGCTCGAGCCAACCAGCAAACCGTTCACAGATGGTTGCATTAAAAATTCCTTAGTATTTTTTGAATCCGTCGACCCTCCGTACAAGACATCAACCAAGTCGCTTGCCTGGCCGTAAAGCTCCGTCAGATATTGCTTTATTATGTAGCAAACCGCCGCAGCGTACGATCCGCTAGCGGCATTGCCGGTACCGATCGCCCACACAGGCTCGTATGCAATATGAACCCGCCCAAGATCGCTTTTTGAAACGCCGCTAAGAGCTTTTTTAAGCTGATCTAGAATCGCTCCACTTTCGCTCATCTTCTTTATCTCACTTTGGTAGTAATCTTCAAGATGATAACGATTTTTCTCGCCAATACAAACAATAACATCAAAACCTTCCTTCAGAGCCAAGAGGACTTTCGTGTTAACAATCTCGTCGGTTTCGCCAAAATGTTTACGTCTTTCGCTATGGCCAGCCAGTGCATAACGGCAAACATGCTTAACTTGAGCCAGAGAGTTTTCCCCAGTATACGCTCCTTCAAGTTCCGACATAAAATTTTGGATTCCAAGGTAGAGATTTTTTGGCTTAACCCGCAATTCATCAAAGATAGAGTATATGTAGGCCGCAGGGGCTAACAAAACAACATTGGTTGCCTTGTATTTCTGGGCCAAACTCGAATACCTTTGGGCCAGAAGCATCGCTTCCCCAAAATTTAAATTCATCTTCCAATTACCAACAATCAAGGGAGTCAGATAGCCTCCTAAAACAAACCGATAACTTCTTTTGCGCTAATTAATAAAATCAATAGAATCAGAACGGCAAAACCAATAGTATGCATAACGTTTTCAACTTCTTCTCGAATGACTTTTCGCCTCGCCACCGCCTCGGCAACAATTAGAACCGCACGGCCGCCATCTAGGGCCGGAATTGGCAGAATGTTGATAAGACCAAGGTTGATCGACAACAGTGCTGCCAGTTGAACAATATATGTGAAGCCCATCTTGACTGCCTGGCCTGTAACATTAAATATGCCGATTGGTCCCGCAATTTCTGAGCCGACTGACTTACCGTGAAATAAGTCCGCGATAAATCGACCAAGCATGACAGTAATATAGCCAGTTGTTAGACCCATTTCGACAAAGCCTGCGTAGATTGCTTTGAAAAAACCCAGTTTGATAATCGGAACGTCAACAATCCCAACTCCCAGCGGTGCCTGCAGATCCTTAGAAACTTCGACAACTTTGTCGAGCGTTTGACCATCACGCTTAACTGAAAGATCGATCGATTCCCCAAGATTATTCCGTGTGAATGCACTAAAATCTTCCACGCTACCAAAGCCCACTACTAAATCACCGACACGAAGATCTGCTTTTTGCGCGCTCGAACCATCATTAATTTGAGCAATTACGACTTGATGGGTTTGGGCCCCACCAATCATCTGTGGATCAAGTCTGATCGGCGGCATTCCAATCATATAGCCTGCCGAAAGCAGAAAGCCCGCTAAAATAAAGTTCATTACAACACCAGCCACAACAATTCCAAGGCGCGTAATCGGCTTCTTACGATTAAATGCACGCGGAGAGTCACTGCTTTTTTCTTCTCCTAGCATCTTTACATAGCCGCCAAACGGAATCAGATTTATGGAATAGTTTGTCTCACCTCTCTTAACCGAATAAATCCTAGGCGGAAAACCGAAGGCAAATTCTTCGACCTTTACTTTGGACAGTTTTGCAACAATAAAATGTCCTGCTTCATGAACAAAAATTAGCAGTCCTAATATTACGATAAATGCAAGTAGCGTTAGCCAGAACATTTAAATACTCCTCAATTGTTTTTCTTTTTCCGCCAAAATATCTTCGATTTTTTTGTTGTAATCGTTGATTAGATCGTTGAGTTCTTTTTCTGCGCCATAACGGTCATCCTCGGTCAGCTCAGAATTCTTTTCCATTCTCTTGATCCTATCCCAGGTTTCCTGACGAACATTTCGAAGTGCAATCCGAGCTTCCTCGCCTTTACGACTAATTGAGCGTATTAATTCGTCTCGGCGATCCTGGGTCATAGGCGGCAGTGACACCCTAATGTTTGAACCGTCATTTGACGGTGACAGGCCTGTATCGCTGTTTCTAATTGCCAACTCAATATCGCCTAGGGCATTTTTGTCCCATGGCTGGATCTGAATAAGAGCTGCGTCAGGAGTTGTCAGGGTTGCCATCTGCTTAAGCGGTGTGGTTTGCCCATAATATGTTACCATGATATTTTCGACCAACCCCGTCGTCGCTCTTCCAGTTCTAATATTGGCAAAATCTTCAGATAGCTTGTCCACAACCTGTCCAAACTTTTCTTTTAAACTTTTGATCTCGTTTTTATACATATTTTCTCCCTTTTCTAATTCTAGCTAAAAAAAACTCTGTTGCAACCTAAAAAAGACCTAAAAAAGGTCTCATCTGTATATTGCCATTATTAGACTCAATGAATCAGTGTACCGATGCGCTGCCCCGCGATAACTTTCTCAAGATTTCCTTCCTTAAAAAAGTTGAATATTTCGATAGGGAGATTTTTTTCCATCGCCAATGAAACAGCGGTTGCATCAAGTGCTCTTAGCTTCTTCTGCAAGAACTCGCTATATGTAATTTTCTCAAATTTTTTCGCGCCTTTTTCGCTTGGATCGGCACTATACACACCGTCAACATTGGAGGCTTTAAGCATAATCTCACAACCAAGTTCGATCGCGCGTAGAACTCCAGCCGTATCTGTCGTGAAAAATGGGTTACCAATACCGGCTGCACATATAACGACCCGACCTTTTTCCATATGGCGGATTGCCCTGCGTCGGATAAATGGTTCAGCAATTCTCTTTACGTCAATTGCTGTGAGCACTCTAGTTGGTACATCGATTTGCTCGAGTGCCTCCTGAAGAGCGATTGAGTTCATTACGGTTGCCATCATTCCAATATAGTCCGCTGAAGTCTGCTCCATACCATATTTAGTTCCAGCACGACCGCGAAATAAGTTACCGCCTCCGTTAACGATGGCAACATCTACACCCATCGATCGAATATTGGCAATTTTTTTTGCTAGCTTTTGAACAGTTGGAAAATCAATTCCTGATTCGCGGTCACCTTTAAACGCCTCTCCAGATAGCTTGAGGAGAACTCTTTTGTATGCTGTTTTATTCATAGAACTAATTCCCGAGGGAAAACCTCGTGAAACGCTTAATTTTTATATTCTCACCAGTCTTGCCGATAACTTCCTTCAGAAGATTGTCGATAGTTTTAGTTTGGTCTTTAAAATAAGGCTCCGCCAGAAGCTCTTCAACATTCGTCGCTTCTGAAGTGGCAGCTTGAAGCGCGACTTCGTGAACAAAGGTTTTGAACTCTTCGTTTCTGGCGACGAAGTCCGTTTCGCAATTGACTTCAGCCATAGCTCCGATTTTTCCAAGGTGAATATAGCAGTCGATCAGTCCAGCGCAAGTCGCACGCTCTGACTTTTTTTCTGCCATTTCAACACCTTTTTGAATCAAGATCTTTTCTGCTTTTTTTAAATCACCCTTTGATTCTTCGAGAGCTTTCTTAACCTGCATTATGCCGGCACCTGTTTTCTCACGCAGATTTTTAATGTCTTCCATCTGCATTATTTCTCCTTGCTTGCTTTTGGTTTGGCTGGTTTTGAATCCCTATCAGCCTGAGTCTTAGCATCTACTCTTTGTTCTACATCGCTTTGAGCAGGTGCAATAGGCTTAAAATTTTTTGAATAGGTTTCTGTAATAAGTTTGAGGATTAGCTCGATCGTGTCGTGGGAATCATCATTTGCAACTATCGGATAAGTCAGGACCGTTGGGTTGGAGTTAGTATCGGAAATTCCGATGGTAGGAATTTTGGCTCCGATCGCCTCTTTAACCGCGTTTGTTTCATGCTTGGCGTCAATGACTAAAATAATATTTGGCACTTTTTCCATCATCGAAAGCCCACCGAAAATCTTCTTGCTCTTATCGAGATCTTTTTGAATCTTCAGGATTTCTTTTTTCTTCAGATGCTCAAATTTATTGTCCGCAATATCCTGTTCTGTTTTGACCATCTTTCGAATACTTTTGATTACGACATCAAAATTCGAAACGAGTCCACCAGGCCATCGCTCGACTATATAAGGCTGAGAAATACTTGTCGAATATTTCTTAATAAGATCTTTGCCCTGCAATTTCGTGCCGACAAATAAAATCGTTGAACCTTTTGCGGCCTCAACTTCTACAAAATCTAGAGCCTTTTTTAGACTCTCAAGAGTTTTTTCTAGATTAATAACCGAAACTCTGTTTCTATAAGTAAATACATAATCACGCGCTCTGGCATCGGTTCTATTCTTGCGATGTCCAAAATGCGCTCCTGCAGCGAATAATTCCTTGATTGTTGGTAATTGCGACATAAAAAAAATACCTCTCTTTCTTTGGAGATTATAAGGTAAAAATTAATAATAGTCAACAGGCATTGCTATTGGTAAAGAATTTTTAATAAAAATGGAATAAGGGTGTTGATTAGAGCACTACTTTGTGTTAAAATAACTTCGTTATGAAAAAAGATATACACCCACAATACAACGATAAGGTTAAGGTCAAATGCTCCTGCGGCGCAGAGCATGAGATTGGCACAACCGCCCAAGAGATCAAGGTTGAGATTTGCTCTGCCTGTCATCCTTTATATACAGGAAACAAAAGATTCGTAGATACTGCCGGGCGCATGGATAAATTCCAGCAAAGGTTAAACAAGAGTAAGAAAATTCAAGACGACCTAGAAAAGTTACGCTCGAGCAAAAAGTCGGAACCAGATTCTAAAACCGAACCAGAAGCTAAAGCAGAAGAAATCAAAACCGAAGAACCAGTAGCAGATAAAGTTGACGAAAAGAAAGATCAGTCCTCGGAATCTAAATAGCTAACTAAAAGATATAGCCTCTTATCATTTAGATATAAAGAGGCTATATTTGATTTAATATGAACGAAAAAATTAAACAACTAAGAGGACACCTTAAACTGCTTGAAACAACCGAAGACCTAGAATTCAAGCAGTTAATTCAGGATGAAATCGCAACTTTATCAAAAGAGATCATCGACAATGATCCCGTTGACCAGAAAAACGCTTTTATCGAAATTCGCGCCGGAACAGGCGGAGACGAAGCAGAGCTTTTCGCCGCTGAACTAGCGAGAATGTACATAAAATATTGCGAGAAAAAGGGTTTCAAAACAACTATTACATCTCAAAAAGAATCATCGCTAAATGGAATAAAAGAAATCGTCATTTCGGTTGAAGGTGGCGGAGCTTATTCCTTACTCAAATACGAGGCTGGCGTACATCGAGTACAAAGGGTACCAAAAACAGAAAAGTCCGGCCGTCTGCACACCTCGGCCGCTACAGTAGCGGTTATGCCAGAAGTCGAGGAAAAACAAATTGAAATACGTCCCGACGAAATAAGGGTGGATGTTTTTCGTTCCTCTGGTTGTGGTGGTCAATCGGTCAATACAACAGATTCAGCGGTCAGAATAACGCATATTCCGTCTGGGTTAGTGGTCACTTGCCAGGACGAGAAAAGTCAGATAAAAAACAAAGAAAAAGCGATGAAGGTTCTGCGTGGCCGTTTATGGCAGGCACAGCAAGACAAACGCCAGTCGCAAGAAAGAGAGTTGCGCCTTTCAATGGTTGGAAGCGGTGATCGAAGCGAAAAAATTCGAACTTATAATTACCCCCAAGACAGAATCACGGACCACAGGATAGGTAAATCATGGGGTTATATTGAAAAAATTCTTGGTGGTGACTTGGATCAAATAATCGACGAACTCAAAGAGGCCGATAAAGAAGATCGGCTCAAGGTACTGCTCGAAAAGAAGGACTAATATGACAATCTCAGAAGCCATTAAGCGGGCGGAAAATCCCGAGCTGGTCAAGATTATAATCTCAGATCTTTTAAACTTGGATGGCAAGTCATTTTTTTTGAATCAGGACAAAGAACTAACATTGCCCCAAAAAAAAGCCCTGGAGAAATCTTGTCAGAGACTAAAGAACGATGAACCAGTTCAGTACATTACTGGAATAAGCCACTTTTACGGACGTACATTTAAAGTCAATAAAAATGTTCTCATACCTCGGCCAGAGACAGAATTATTAGTTGAGATGGCCATCGAATACCTTAAGGAAAAACTGAAAACAAGTAAAGTTGTGAATTTTATCGATGTCGGCACGGGCTCTGGATGTATTTCTATCTGTATCTCTAAAGAGCTCCAGGATAATTCAAGATCAGCATTAAATATTTTTGCAGTCGACATATCAAAAAGCGCCCTAATAGTGGCAGGCGAAAACGCGAAAGCAAATCAGGCAAATGTAAAGTTTTTTTGCTCAGATCTGCTGTCTAGTCAACACTTACCTAAAAGGTTTGATTTTATCGCTGCTAACCTTCCCTACTTAGAGTCAGACTACAAACAGAAACTCTCAGTAGAAAATTCCTCTATCAATGCTGAGCCTTCTGTCGCCCTTGATGGTGGGAAGGACGGACTAGTGCTTGTCAAAAAACTCATCTCAGACCTGCCAAATCGACTAGAACGTGACGGTGTCGCAATCCTTGAGGTTGGGGACAACCAGGAATTGGCAATTCGAAAATTTAGTACTTCTTTTAATAATCTTAGAATTGACTACATAAAAGACTTTGCGGGTAAATTCAGATTTCTTAAGATATCGAGAACTAGTTAGAGAGCTCTCCTAGAGTGGCTTTGACTGTTAACTGTTTGCCATCCCTAAGGACGGTGAGACTAATTTCTGTTTGAGGAGAGTATTTACTCAGAAGTGAAACTAAACTGTTATTTTGATCGATCGAATCGTTGTTTATTTTTAAGATTATATCGCCATTTTTTAACCCAGCCTTCTCGGCTGGCGAGCCCTTCATTACACCTGATTCCCCGGCCGTAGGATTACTGACAATAAACGCCCCTCGACCAGCCTGTGCACCATTAATAGTAGCTGCAATTTTTTCGTCCACCGGTGTCGTAAGCACGCCAAGATAAGGCCTGACGATTTTTCCGGTTTTCTTAACAGAATCAATGGCGGGCTTTAAAATATTGATCGGGATCGCAAATCCTAATCCTTCTGCTTGGCCTTTTGCCGCAGTGGCGGTATTTATACCAATTATCTGACCTTTTAGATTTAAAAGTGGACCCCCAGAGTTTCCGGAATTGATAGCTGCGTCAGTTTGCAGTAGCCCGTAGAGACTTTCACTAACCGAGCCAGAAGAATCAGATGCACTTAGATTTCTTTCTTTACCAGACAGAACGCCAACCGTAACGCTATTTTGAAACTCGCCAAGCGCATTGCCAATCGCGATTACTCTTTGGCCAATATCAACTGAATCGGAATTGCCAAAATCAACAACTGGTAAGTCTTTCGCTTCGATTTTCAAGATAGCAAAATCGTACGATGGATCTTTTGATAAAACCTTGGCGTCAAATTTTTTACCGTCCTGTGTGATTACACTGTAAGTCGCTCCATCTATATCTGCGACATGTTTATTGGTAGCGATCAAACCATCGGCGCTGATAACAAAGCCTGAGCCACCACCCTGTTGTTGCTGAACCTGATTCTCGGCGCCAAAACCGTAGAACGGATTAATAATCTGAACGTCTTTGGTAAAAACTACCGAGACTACAGCGGGCGAAGCCTTCTTGACTGCGTCAATAACGGCAGAGTCTTCCTTGACCGAAATTGTCTCGGATCTTCCAATTGGAATATTTAAATTATTACCCTGACTTATGCCGAGACTCTTTTGAAGTATCGGCGAGGCGCTAACAATTGCTATTCCCCCAAGACCACCAAGTATCCCGGTCAAAAAGCTTAGGATGACCAGAAAAATAATAAGTGTTCTCGATTTTTGTTCCGACATTGTTTCTCCTTCTTGAAAGAATTATAGCAAAATTACTAGTCCTTGTCGTTCTCTTCTGATTCGATTTTATAGCGCGCTGATAATTTACCAAGCTGAAATGAAATTATCACTGCAAGTAAAGTTACGATGATTGCATAAATCAGTGACGACTTTAGGCCTTCTCCAGGAGCAAAATATCTCTCTATCGATCTTTTGACAACGTCGTTCCAAGCAAATGCAGCGACAAGACCAAACGCCGAGGTAATAAGCATTGTAAATGTCCCAACTGCTTCAGCCCTTAACTCTTTTGCAATTTGAGCTTTAGATTTTTTTGCCATCTAGCCTCCAATTATTTTTGTAATTTCTTGCCTAACATCATTCGGATCGGCCTGACCTTGAGCCTCTCGCATGACCTGTCCGATAAGAAATCCAATTACTTCCTTTTTACCTGCTTTATATTTTGCTACCGTCTCTTGGTTATCGTCAAGCACTTTTTTGACAATCGGAGCAAGATCAGAGCCTTCTTCTAGTGAGTCATAAATTTCACTAGGCAACTTTTCCTCACGGTTAGCGATATCGATCAGTTGTCTCAAAATGTTTGATGTAATTTGATGCTCACCGACCAATTTTGCCAAATCTATAATGGCATCGTCGGACAGCTCGAGCACGGATTTTTCGTTAATAAAAATTTTGCTTATTTTCGCGATATCTTCGTTTTTATCCAACCTATCAGTTAAGCCTAGAAAGCGTGAGTTTTTTGCTAGTAACTGCGCATCTTGCTTACTAACTCCAGCAGATTCAAGTCGCGATCGATCCTGCGAAGGTAGCGACGATCCCGCAGACTTAAACTTGGCAATCTCCTGGGCAAATGGCTGCTTTGTTAAATCAAATGGTGGTAGGTCAGGCTCTGGGAAGTAACGATAGTCCTTCGCTTCTTCCTTCTCTCGCATCGACAAAGTCTTTCCGGTCGTTGCGTCGAACCTTCTAGTTTGTTTTTTCATCTGTCCGTCAAAACTATCAAACTCAGCTCTTAATCTTTTTTCTTCAAAAAGAAGAGCCTTTTCTACGAACTTGAACGAATTTAGATTCTTTAATTCAACAATCGGAGAACTTTTTTGTTTCCCATTCTCGTCTTTAACCACTGAAATGTTTGCATCGCAGCGCATATGACCTTTTTCCATGTCCGCCGAAGAAACCTTTAAGCTACGCAATATTTGCTGAAGCTCTTGCAAAAACACTTTAGCAATCTGGGGCGAGTTGATATCAGGTTCCGTGACCATCTCCATGAGCGGGGTCCCGGCTCTGTTTAAATCTACGATCGAATACTTAGAACCTTTGGGATGTAGCAATTTACCAGCATCCTCCTCTAGGTGCACTCTGTTAAATCGAATCGTCTCACCTTCCACCGACAGCTCTCCACCAAGACAAAATGGTTGGTCGTATTGACTGATCTGGTAACCCTTTGGAAGATCGGGATAGAAATAGTGCTTTCGATCAAATTTAGAAAGTCTATTTATTTCACAGCCCAAGGCAAGGCCAGTTTTGATCGTTTTTTTAATCGCCTCAATATTGGCTACGGGAAGAGTGCCCGGCATGCCCATACAAATTGGGCAAGTCAAAGTATTCGGTTTTTGTCCTTGAGCATCATTATCACAACGGCAAAACATCTTGCTTTTAGTATTAAGCTGAGCGTGAATTTCCAAGCCGATTATCGTTTTGAACCCTGAACTATCACTCATTTTTAAAAACTCCTAACGCGACTAGGTATCGCTTCATCTTTAACAATGTCACTCCAGCGTCTTCGGTATATTGATGATCCATCTCGTGAACCAGTCTATTTCTAACCTTATGCGCTTCCCACATATCATTGTAGACGTGATGGGGCACAAGTTTTTCGGAAGCACGCAATCGTTCGCCCATTGATTCTCCGCGCATTCCGGATTTCTTTAAAACATTATCGACCAATTTGTCAGCTTCGATAATAGAGAGTGGAGCTTCGATCGATTCGACATTGTTCCATAACCTCGTTATCTCCCCCTTAGGAAATATCTGGGCGTCTCCCTTATGAAAGATTCTGTCAACTAAAGCACTGATTCCTTTTTCGATAAAGGTAAATATGGGAGATTGGTTTTGGTTATTTCTTCTGCTCATTTTATCTCTGGCTTGGTTTTTCCAAAATCGCTGACTTTCTCAAATTGGTGGGAAATATTCAAAATCACTTCCTCGCCAAGCTGTGGGCCGATTATCTGAATACCAACTGGTAATTTATTACCATCACGCTCGACAAATCCGGCCGGAGTAGAAATTGCAGGCACGCCTGCGGGATTAATAGGTACAGTATAGATATCGCCCAAATACATTTGGACCGGATTGTCTGATTTTTCCCCAATCTTAAATGCCGGAGTTGGCGAAACAGGTGTGATTATCGCGTCGACTTCCTTGAAAGCCTCTTCAAAATCTTTTTTAACAAGTGTGCGAATCTGCAGGGCCTTCTTGTAATATGCATCGTAGTAACCCGCTGACAAAACATATGTACCAAGCATTATTCTTCTTTTTGCCTCATCCCCAAATCCATCCTCTCTTGACTGAGAATAAACCTCGTCTAAGCTCAAGCTATCGTTGTCTCTCAAAACCGAGCATCCATAGCGTATTCCGTCATAGCGCGAAAGATTCGAACTGACCTCCGCTGGCTGAAGAATATAATAAACAGCCAAACCAAAATCGGTGTGAGGTAAAGAAATTTCAACAATTTGTGCACCCAGAGCTTTTATTTTTTCAATCGCGTCTTTAACCACTTTTTCGACATCCACGTCCATTCCTTTTGCAAAATATTCCTTGGGAACACCTAT